>Ga0131853_10002417_pt1 | contig 33322 bp, 20 predicted proteins | sample TergutLab28metaG_FD_92764 | JGI IMG/M metagenome (GOLD analysis project Ga0131853, IMG submission 92764) | Labiotermes labralis P1 segment gut microbial communities from Petit-Saut dam, French Guiana - Lab288 P1 (version 2) (version 2) | ecosystem: Host-associated > Arthropoda: Insects >... | reverse complement strand
TTGCGCTGACCACGTGACACCCCTCTATCCGCAAAAGTTGGCACTAACTTCGCCGACCGGCGGCGGTCGCTCTGTCGGTATAGTTCGCGTGCGGACTAAGGCCACGGAGTTTAGTTTTTTAGTTTAGACGTGATAATATGTGTGTTAAATTGCTTGCATGCATTGTAACACCCACAGTTTTTTCCTTCATATTGTATGACTGAGACAAGACTAACATGGTAACATTAGTTGATGCTTGCTGTCATTCACTTCAGAGTTTTTTTTCCCCCATTATCTGTTTAAAAATTGATGAAACTCTAATTTTATGTATTGTTGTATATGGACATGAAACTTGGTCTCAATCTAAGGAAAAATCACACATTGAAGGTCTTTAAGAAGAGGGTACTGAGGTGACTGGAGTGAAGGAAGACATAGTAACGAGAGAATGGAAAAAATTGCATTATTAGAGACCTCATGTTTATAATATTTAGTGAATATTATAAGTTGATAAAATCAAGAAGGATATTGGTAGGAAATGCTCGTGAGTACTGAATGTGGATGTTGGTGAGAAGTGGGGGAATGGACTTGTAAATAGCCCATACTGCTGATAGCTAAAATGGAGGAAACTACTGTTCCTCTTCCATGCTCAGTCAGATAACAACCTGAGTGGGAGAAATGACATTTGGAAACCTGAAGGTACAAACCACTTGGGAGATCTAGACGTAGAAGAAGGACATTATTGGAATGGATTGTAAAGAAACAGATGAAGATAGCAGTGAACCTGTCTCTGGCTTCTGTGAAAACTAGGAACTAACTGGCCTGCTGGTGGCTAATAAAGGACTAAGTCCCAAGGAGTTAGGTTATACTAGCTACTGTTGAGTAATGCACATAGTATGTTGATGGGTTAAAGTTTTCTGTTACAAGTCATTTTGTTTCGTGGTGGGTACATTTTAACAAGCTGTTGTATAAATATTACCACTTTTGTGAGATTATTGGAAGATATTTTAATGAATTTCATTTTAATACAAAAGTATTTTTTCATCCCTGTAGCTCTCTGTCCAAATGCCAACCTTTGAATACTGTTGTAAGGTTATAATTACTGTTATAAGGTAAATTGGCACCTTCTAACAGACCCTCACCTATTACCATAGAGAGGCATATAATTTTTTAGTGGGTGTAGTTCTCAAAGAAATGTGAAGGAATGTGAGAGGGTAATTTAAGTGAGTGATTTCATGCCCTGAGCATATGGAATTCTAACTGGGTAATTTTATAGGATTCCACTTAAGCCATAAATGTAGGAAAAGGTACCAGTAAAGTTTCTCTGTGATTTATTTAGCGATGCATATCAACACACCTCCAGTTGCTGTGATCTCTCCATCATCCCAGACAGTGAAACTCCCAAACACTGGTGCTGTTTTGGATGGCTCCAGTAGTAGTGATGATGACAAAATTGTGAGTTGGCACTGGGAACTGCAACAGGGGCCTCTAGGTTACCAGCCTCATTTACAAGATACATCAACACTCCAACTTGAAAATCTGGTGATACCTGGAAACTACACTTTCAAGTGAGCAAAATTATGAAGCATGAAAAGGGGATGCCTTCTAGTAGCATGCTGTAATACAGTTTATAGTTGAAATTCATTAGTTGATTCACAATACTGGTGGAATCAAACTATGTTAAACAAGGCATTTTGAGAATAACTCGCAAAACATCAAAATAATTGCTAAACATACTTCGGGTTGCATAGATTTCTAGTCCCACATATATATCAATCTTTTAAAGACCTATGTTCGCATATACAAACACATGTAGGAAAAAAGCCCTTGAAATTATTGTATATATGTAGGCAACAAGGAAATCTACTGCATCTTTTAGACATGCTGTATAATCTTTGTTTTATTTTTCGCAAAATGCCATTTATTCCATAATTTTATATTTTTCTGTTCAAATAATACAGTTTTCATAAACCATGTGCTAAAATTTAAATACCCATCCTGGTAGGTTAAAGGTTAATGTAATTATTGTCATTTAATTTTACTTTTGTGGAGAATTTACTGCTTGTTTAAAGATTTGTATACATTACATTTGACATCTGTAGTCTGAATGTTTCTTGTCACCATGTTTGTGTTGGAGGGCTTACAAGCTACATTTCACAAAGTGTGTAGGTATGGTTATGGTCTCTTCAGCAAATTTCACATGCCTTGCTGCAATAGTTCATTCATTATTGCCATCAAATCACAAACACACACACACAGTGGCATTCTCATAAGCTGAATTTTTCCCTCTTTAGGGAAGCAAGTAGGGTAAGACAGAGGTTAGATACTGGCTTCACCAAACAAGTGGAAAGTGCTGTGTGCATCAATTACAAACAGGCATGAGAGGTCATCCTGTGTGTAGCAGAATACGCATGATGTATTATTCATTTGTATCACATAATCTGTTTGATTCAGGTTAACTGTTGAGGATTCACATCATGCAACTAACTCCACAACTGCGAACATAACAGTTCTGAAAGTAACAGACTATCCTCCTGAAGCCAATGCAGGGCAAGACATTATTATGTACCTTCCACACAACAACCTGACACTCAGTGGAAATCTAAGTACAGATGACAGAGGTATTGCTAGCTGGGAATGGACAAAAAGTCCTTCTGATCAGGATAAAGCTGTTGACATGCAGGTATTGTGCTGTTGTATCTTGAGTGAAATTTACTCTTTGTTATTGTTATCATTGTCATGATCATCATCACCATGTACATCCCTCTTTTTGAAGTTGTCACCTTGTATTATTTTCACTTTTAAATTTTCTTTGCACATTGTGTTCACTTGCTTTTTTCTCCAGATTCTTCCTGTTATCTGTCTCTTTCCATTCACCATAGCTCTCTACCTCTCCTTTTATTCCTACATTTGAAGCTGTTGATATTATTCTGTTATCGTAATTTTACCCAACATCCATACCTCGCATGATTTGAGGTTGTAACAATGTTGATGAAGATTAAAGTCTTCTGGGATGTGACACCATGCCAAATCCCAGAAGATTTTTGTATTTGTCCATACCACTCTTAATTTTAACTTTTGCAGTATTTTCCCCAAACTGTTATTGTCACTTAGTCTTATCTGCCTTTTCTCTCTTGCATGATTATATTTTCTGTTCTCTTAGTATATCTTTTTATTATGTGATAAATGGTTGTAACAGTGCAGATTAGTAGATTGTCTTCATGTTTATTTATGGTGCATATCTTCTAACAGAAGCATGTTATAAAATTTGTCCATTCATTGTAGAACACCCGGACACCATATCTCCAACTATCAAACCTAGAGGAGGGAATGTACACATTCGCCCTGAAGGTTACTGACACCTCAGGGCAGTCTTCCTCAGCAGAGGTGCATGTCTTTGTGAAGCCACCCACAAACAAGCCTCCAGTTGGTATGTGTTGAACCACCCACATTTTCATTGACAAGCATGTTTATGTTTTGGACACAGCTCTTTAAAAAAACTGCTCATGTACAGTTACATGTTCAGCTTTTATGAATGGAAGGGCACTCATTCATTTAGACTGACATACTGTAGTGATGTTTTTTTTCATGTGCAAGGTACACATAAAATATGTGTGAAGATTTATGGGTACTGGGATGTGACATTGTGTATGGCAGAGAGGAACCAATGTCTCAGAGGACCCTGCTGTTTCCATCTACAGGGCAGAGAGTCAAGGCAGCAAGTTCTTTGAAACTAAGCAAAACTACATAGCATCACATTCCAGACAACACTAATTTTCACTCTTGTTAACTCCATCAATTTTTGCTTTCTTGTTATGAAGACTAATGATTGAATCAAGCCATGTCTTCTTACTGAGAACATCTAGTGCTTATTTTACAGCAAATGCTGGGAAGGACATTACTGTATCTTTGCCTCAAACATGGGTCCTACTGAATGGATCTCAGAGTAATGATGACAATAAAATCACTGCCTGGAAGTGGGAGCAGCTGAGGTGAGAGGACATTTTAATGTCATGTAGTTTCTACTGTCATCACAGAATAATGCATTGCGCTGCACTGTATGTCAATGCAATAAGTTAAAGCGCCTTCATTGTCAGACTTCAGAGACTGTATATGCTTAAAAAATACAATTTTTATTGATGTTTCAAGTATCATGTGGAATGATGTTTACTACTGCTATGAAGTGTGTATATTTTCTGTACCATGGGAGTATTTTCCATCTCTGTCACTAGGGGGTAGTTTTGTTTAGTAATGAACAATGACAGAGACATTCAGTACTGAAGATGAAACAAATGACTGCTAGAACTTAGAGTGTTTTACAGATGATTTAATTTATTTTGGTGTTGTAGAAGATGATACACTGTTTTACTGATTTTATTAATAGAGGCCCCAGTAAAGTGGTGTTTTCCGCCGGCAATAGTTCTTGCACGAATGTGACTGAGCTGACAAAGGGAGAATATGAGATCCAGCTAACCATCACTGATGATAATAAGAACAGTGCCACTGACTCAGTTGTGGTCACTGTCACACAGAGTAAGTTTCCTGTTAACTTTTGTATGGATTAGGTTGTAGATATTATACTTTTAAAGAAAGAAGCTAAGACTGAGGCATGAAGGAAAGTGACCTGTCAGTCGAGGACATTGATGAGAAAACATCAGAGTTAAACTACTCTCAAAAAATGATTTCAGTTGATGCTTCAAGGTCTAGAAGATGTCAGTGGGAGTGGTTTGTAGCTTCCCATTCCAATTACTTTGAAGGGGATAACATGTATATGTAACAATTTAATGAGTGAAGTGCATTTTTGAGACTATTCTTGATGTTTAATAGCCACAACTCATCATTCCTGTAGCACTAACAAAGACTGAATGCAGTGTGTATTATAATACCAGTGTTTTGTAATATAATGACAGCCAGCTGTCTAAAGACAAAAGTTGTTCATATTCCTAAAATACCATGTACATTTAATCCCCATTTAAATCTTTTTTTTTTTTTGTGGGGGTTGGGGGGAGAAGTGGATTTGACTCTAAACTGGGGAAGATCATATATAGAGGAAAATTATTGACATGGGATAATTAACACTGAATGTTGAATAAGGGTAAGCATGAACTGTAGAATATTAAATGGGGATTCCATTGTATTTTTTATGTAGCTCAGAGTGCTGACAGTGTTAAAAATAGTTGAGGTTGTCACTGCAGTGCCTTTGGCATATGACACTGTGTGGCATGATAGGTAGGTACCAGTGTTTTAGAGAAGCATGCTGCCTGCTTCAGGATTGACCCTAATGATGGTGGCACATTCCTCCAATATACTGTCCCTCAATGGTATCTTCACTGTGTTGAAGGCATAGTTGGCTAGTTGAGGGAGCCTGGATGCACCAGCGGACTTTAATGCCAGCTGGTGGCAACTTAGCTGCTGGTAGGGTCACCCATGCCAAAGAGGTTTTGGGGAAGGTTTCAAGCAAAGAGAAATACACTGGCAGGGGAGGCTGTGGCCTGAAAATGGGAAAAACAAGATGAATAATCTAATACTGCATAGTGTCACATCCAAGAAGACTATGATCTTCATTGACTTTATAATTTTACAGACAAGAATGCAAAGCCCAAGGCAGATGCTGGAGGTGACCAAACCATTGTTCTCCCAGTTAGTGTTGTAGTGTTGAATGGCTCTCGGTCAAGTGATGACCTTGGTATCGTGAAGTGGGAATGGATACGAGATTCAAGTAGCCTTGCGCTTGGGCAAGTCATAGATAACTCTGATCAGTCGCCTGTGCTGATGGTAAGTTGTGGTCTGCTTAAAAAAACATGTATAAACTTAATTTTGTTAACACTTGGCGTGCTGAGATCATAGGTATTGGCCCTAACTAGAACATAGGTTATTTTTCACAATTCATAAACTTTGACCATACGCATAACAAAGTTAGTTGTAATGAAAGAAAGCTGTAAAGTTTATAGTCTTGGATATCCTAAATATAACAAACATGTACCTAAGAAATTCAGTTGTTTTCATCAGCAGTAACACAAAATTTGAATTGCATCACAACATGGAATATGGGGCAGTGTTGTAGTATTATTGGGCTTACTTTCTTTCCCTGATTCTTGATACAGTACAGTTACGATTTCTGTATATAAATGAGCCATTCCATGATGAAATAAACAGAGAAGAACAAAGCGTATGTGTTTGATATTGAGGAGATACTAGCTTCAAATCTCAGCCTGGAGACTGCTGTCCCAAGTTAAGTTTCTTTGTGGTTTTCGTTAATCTGTCCGCGCAAATATTTGGACAAGATGTAAAATTATTTCACACCTACTTTATTCCGTGTTGTTTCCAGTTTATTATTGCCTAATCATCTTGTCATTTAACACAATATAATTTGAGTTACTGAAAATAGCAATAGTGGTTGATAAATATAAGCCGTTAACACAGCTTCATGTAGTAATTTTGCGGCAACGTTTTTCAAAACTAAAGAATCATCATCAGGTTCAATACTTCAATAAAACACTTAAAATAGTTATACAGTTACTATGGTAAACTGAGATTTCAGTTTTTCCAATTATGTGTCTCATTTTTATACATTTTGCAAAAACATCAACATTAAACCTACAATAAATGACATAACATAAAATCCTGGTCTTCAGCCTGAACTGCTTAGATTTCTGCAAAACTATTGGGATTTGTAGAATGTAGGGCAAGTCTTCCTTCAGTGGTGGAGTTTGTTATTCATTTTTTATTTATTTATTTATTTATTTAATTATGTATATTTATTTATTTATGATTTGTTGAACAAGGTTGTCAGTAGCTAAAACTATGTAATATAAGGTGGAAGAATGTGTAATGAATAGTGAGTAGAACAGGGTGTGAAAGATGATCATGGCATAAGTTGATGTACTTCCCAGTTTTACTCGGATGGACTGAGACCATTCTCATTTGCATACATTTTATTTTAACCCAGAACATCCGGAATACAATTTAGAAACATAGCATGAGCCTATAGGCTGGCTTGTAAATAGAGTGTTAGTCGAGGTAACTAAAACTACTGGCTAAGATAGTTGATACAAACCAGGAATTGAGCGAATTGCGGTGAGGAATGTCATGACTTGTACACTTCAACCAGGATTGTTGGGGGTAATTAAAATAGTTTATGCTGTACTTTGATTTATCATAGGTAGAAGATGATACATTTATAAATCTTTAGTGGTGGATCTTTGAAAGCAGTCATTTGAAGGACTGAGATACAACTACGAGGGTTGTACCGAAAGTCATGAGCAACCATTTTTTGCATGCAAACCAGGAACAGCAGACAGAGGAGAGTACAGTGGTAGATGGAACCAGCTGTTATGTTATCCTTGAATGTCTTGTGACTTTAATAGCTTGCATCACGTGACCAGTATCACTCTTAACAAAATGGCCGACAACGATATGTCATTTCGCCAGCATGCTGTCATCGAATTTCTCGTTAAAGAGGAAATCCCTGCTGCAGAAAATCACCAGAGACTTCAGCGTGCTTATGGAAGTGTGTGCATGGGTGCGAGCGGTGTTCGAAGATGGGTGAAACATTTTAAAGATGGGAACACGAGCATCCAAGATCAGCCTCTGAGCGGTCGCCCTCGAACAGCCTCAACTGAACGCAACAAGGAGAGAATGGATGAGATCGTTCAAGACGACACGTGTGTGACTGTGGACACAATAGCCCGAACACTTGGATTAGGGCACAATGCAGTACAGGAGATGATTGAAAGCTTAGGCTATAGGAAAGTTTGTGCTCGTTGGGTCCTACGCTTATTGACCGAACACCACAAAGGTCAGCGAAAAGCCATCACCTCAGAACTGCTGCAGAGATATCAACACGAAGACGATGATTTTTTGCTCCGTATTGTGACAAGTTACGAAAGCTGGTTTCACCATTTCGAGCCTGAAAGGAAACGGCAGAGTATGGAATGGTGCCATTTGCATTCTCCATCAAAGAAGAAGGCAAAGACAGTGCCATCAGCTGCAGAGGTGATGGGCACAGTCTTCTGGGATGCAGAGGGGTTGATTTTGGCCAAATTCCTGGAACCTGGGCAAACCATCACTGCTGCTCATTATGTCCAGACACTGCACAAGCTCCGTTGTGCATTGCGCGATAAACGTCCGGGACGAAACATCATCATCCTGCATGGCAACACTCGCCCCCATGCTGCTTACCTCACATCGGAAGCAATTGCGAAGATGGGGTGGGAGGTTCTTCCACACCCCTCCTATAGCCATGATCTGGCACCCACCAACTACCGTCTTTTCGGATTTGTGAAGGATCAGCTGCACGGACAACGTTATGAGACAACGGAGGCAATTCAGAAAGCAGTGCGTCAGTGTCTTCAGATGGCTGGAACGGAATTTTACAGAAGGGGAATTTTCAAACTCCCAGAACGCTGGGAGAAATGTGTACAAAAATTGGCAATTATGTGGAAAAATAAAGAAAGGTCAGTAGATTAAGGTGGTGTATTTGGTTTGTCAATAATAAAGCGTGTTACTTTACAAAAAATTGTTGCTCATGACTTTCGGTACGACCCTCGTATAAAGATTTTCATTTGGATTATAGAAGATTTGTGAGGATATGCACTAGACTGAACTAATTAAGAACAGAGCCATTTGTGAGTTTGGTAAACGGGTTTGGTATCAGGGATATTGAGGCTAGTCAAATTTTCATGAACTGATGGCTGCACTGCTAATATGGCTGAAAAACTAGTGTATTCACAAAGGGAGAAATTTCATTTGCATATGCACCCAAAAAGAAATTTCTGCAATGTCTTACTGGATGTGGATTATTAAATTACAAAGGCAATGAACATATAAGGTGAGAATGAAACATCATTTGCCTGTATGACAAAATGGAATGTGAACTAGTTGGTAATATAACTATGTATATGCAAATGCTGAGTTATGGAAGAAGAGATGCCAAACAAGAAGGCTGTAACAGTGGTTGAACAGTAATGAGACTTGTGCATATTTTGTTTGCAGTGTGTTGTATCCACAAGCCAGGTAACTACAAAAAAGTTTCATGACCTCTGTATCCAGAGAAACCAATACAAGTAATTTTCATGCACACATCTAATGCAGTTCTAAATTCTCTGTGTCTGAATAATTGGAAAGCATGACACTGCTAACAGATATCGTTCCTTAGCTCACAGATGTGGTCCCTGGCCGCTATGTCTTCCTTCTGCATGTTACTGATGAGCAGGGTGCGACAGATGAGGACACTGTCTCTGTTATTGTCAAACATGGTAAGCAATACAATGAGCTGTCTGCATCTATCAAGACCTTACAGCTGGCCTTGTAAATTTGAGGTGACAACTTCATCAAGTTGAAGCTTTCCACCATGGACCATAATAACTTTTTGTTTGAATTGATATTAATGTAATGGAGTACTTTAAATTAAGTTACACTTTAAATATATCATGACATATAGCAACATTACAGAGCCAGGATAGTATAGTCTGTATAGTGACTAGGCTGTAGGCTTTACAGACGGTGGTGGTTCAATTCCCTGGAGGGGTAAGGGATTTTTCTCTTCTCCAAAGCATCCAGAATGGCTCTGGGGCCCACCCAGCCTCATATTCGTGAGGTTCTAATGCCAAGGTTAAGAATGAGATGGTAAGAACAAAGTGCAGCATTTGATGATGGTTGTAACTGACTACACTTGTGTTCTTACTGTATTTACTGCAAATCTTTTTATAGAGTACTCAGTGAAGGAAATAAGAAAATGCATAAATTTTGTTTTAAAAAACCTCAGAAAAAGACATCACTCTATAGAGTCCTACATGTAACAGAAATAATAATATTAAAAGGATTTCAGATAAATATAATGTAAAAGTGTGCACTGGACTTGTTTAACACTGGTCAGGGTTCATTTTTTATTTTTGTAGCATGTTCTTCATGATTATCCTGTCATTTCAGTTGGTTCTGGGGTAGAATCTTGAAATATGTTGTAACTACCAAACAGTCGAGGAAATAAACATTTACATAGCAGTATAGTATTAAAATGGGCTGTGGGGAAATGGTTATTTAGAATGAATTGGATTGATGTGGTTCAGACTGTGGGTCAATGGTAGGTTGCTCTTGTCACTGGAGTCTGTAAAATTGTCAGACCCAACTCACTGCAGGTAGAGAGCATTCACAGTTATTCTGTATGCATCTTCTTTATGTTGTTGTATACCACATCTAGGTAGTATCATCATATATCTGGTTCACAGATCCCAATTTGAACCAACTGGTTGAACTAACACTAAACATAGAGGGTCATATGCTGACGAAGGCTCAGGAATCTTCTCTCGAAATGAAACTGTCATTGCTGCTACGTGATGAAGCAGAAATACATGTACGTGAACTGCGCACAGAAGATCGCACAGGCAGGGCTGTTATTGTGTTCTATGTGCAACAGAGAAATGGCAAGGGAATATTGCCAGGTCCAGTTGTTGTTGCAAGACTAAAGGAGAAGCTGATGCAAGATTCAGGTCTACTGGAGCTCTCAGTGGCCAACATCCAAACTGCTGTATGTCAAAACAGCTGCTCAGGTGCGTAGAAAAAAAGGAGAAGTGAGATCACTCAGCATTCAGAAATTCCCTGTAACACAAATGAAGCAGTACAGAAGTTATACTGTGAAGCATTTTGGTATTTAAAATAGGGGATTTGTCTGTAGTCCAGTCAAAGTGACTGAGCAACTGGGATTTTATTTACAATGGAAGTACAAATAAATTCTTCTGTTTGCCACATTGATCAGACCAGGTATTGTACTCACACAGCATTGTATTCAAAAGTGCTAAAGGCCAGGATAAATCAATTCAGATGAGAAGCTGACATGTAGAATGTGTGAAATGCCCTGAAAGCCATAGTAGTTGTATATGCAAGCACCTTTTTGTATTATGTCTCATTTTCTTTTATTGTACAACAGAACAAATTCCCATAGAATTTCTTCCTGTTGTTTTGCAGTAAACATTTTTTATAAATACTGAAGAGAGGGAAATATTCTTGAAACACATAAGTAAATATGGTGTATGTGTTGTGAATATGGTACTGTGGTTTATACCAAACAGGTCATGGTGTCTGCGACCAGGTCACTCGGCAGTGCCTCTGTGAAGCATTCTGGATGCAGAACCTCATCATAAAGCACCTTGGCAGTGGTGACTCTAATTGCGGTGAGTGTACTGTCACATAGCAGGCCATTGGGATATTTTGATGATGTATGGGGATGATGAGGATAATGATGGAAGTAACAGTTTGACCAGCCAAATACTGAACTGAACTTACGACTGTGCATTACACAGAACAGTTGAAAGTATAAGTTACTGTATGGTCAGCTCATTCCCTGTAAAATACCTGAGTTGCCTGTGAACCCAATATAGTATAAGAATCAGTGCCCATTGTTGTGAGAGTGAGCAAAGGTTTGCGTATGGTTTGTGTTGCAGACTGGAGCATACTGTATGTTGTCATTGTGCTTTTCATCACTGTTCTCTTGGTGGTTGGTTGCGGCTGGGGAGTTGTGTCTCTGTGCCAGCATGCCTGCGCACGTCGGCCACACAAGCGTCAGCGCTACGCACTCCTGGATGAAGGTGAGGATGATGCTATGATCCCCAGAGGTAAGACTCTACTTCAGTTCTGTGCATGTCATCTGTAGTTATGTCGTGTCCTGCTATGTGGTACTGGAATTGAAAATAGTTTAGCTTCTGTGTCATGTTCTTCAGTCAGAAAAGTAATGCCATTTTTAGACATGAACACACACCAGTTAATTTATCTGAAGCTAATGAGTTATTTTCTTTGAACTCCACAGCATCACAGGGAAAAATTATGCTGTCACAATCTGATTCAGACTCGGATGTCTTATTTGAGAGCCGGAAGTGCAGACAGAATGGAGATGCCAGGAACGGACATGGGAAAATCCGCAACGGTTTTGTAAAGCCAGGACGTCGGATCAAAACATGAAGCATTTCAGTAGATTATGTGTAATGGGTCACCGGAATGAAAAGGACAGAAGCACTTCATTTGAAGGTCAAAGGTTACATCAGGAAATGGTGTGATTGTGTCCAGTGCACAAAACTGAGGCGTTGTGTGGAAAGTATAGCCTGAATGGTTATATTATTTTTATTGTTAGAGTTAACACAATACGAAGTTTGCGACTGGCTGGTATTTGTATTTTATTATCATTGTCATTTTATGTACTCGTGAAACATCGATTGTCTATGTACCTTATGTTATGCAGATGCAAATTTGATACACATAAAGGATTGCCCATATTGAAACTTTAAATCTTTATTAAGGAATGTGATAAGATAGAACAACAACAAATTTTTCTTATAAATAACAGTGTATTTATTTTTTAACTTGGGTAATTATATTAACTCCACATACCGCTCTTATGCCTGTTTACAATTCTGGACCTGTGGAATGTTGCTTTATCAGAAGATAACAAACAGTATTCCTCAGAGAGTTTTCTGCTCCTGCTTCATAAATCCCAACTCATTTGTTGGTTTCCCTGTTCATCTGACCTTAGCCCATTACTTTTAATTTTATGGGGTTATGTAAAGGACAAAATGTTGTCCTCAGAAATGACATTCTTACCACAATTCAGTAGGTAGTACTGTAACCTTGCATCATACTCACCCCAGGCATGTTTAATGACCTGTGCCAACAGCTGAATTATTGGTTAGATATATGTGCTATAAGTGGAGCTCTAGCAAATAACGCAGACAAATAATCTGTTTTGTTTTTCTGGCTTGTCACATTCAATAATTGTTTAAATTTCAATTACTGCAATGTGTATTTTACAAGAGGTTTATACTGTATTTTGAAGAGGAGCCACCTGTTGGAGCCCTCTTGCATTTATTCAGCACTTGCATTACTGTCATGGTGAATTTAATATTATTTTGATTTTTATACATATATTTTTGCACACAGTGTGGGTCGTAATATTACAGATGAATTTAATTTTAATGTTCTGAATTTGTGAGCTGCACCTTAACAAGTTTGTCATAGTATCGCATAGCACAAAATATGTCCGCAAGTGAACCAAAAGTGACATCTTGTAATGTACATAGTATCATTGGATATAATGAGCCAAGGATGAAGAGGATTTCTGGTAGGCTGTAACACAAATGCTAGGTGTGAATTAGCTTGACAATTGAGACATGTCAAGGAAATGTGCTCCTTGAAGTACATATTATGGTGTACTGACTTTATCATGGGGACCGCAGTAGCACAGTGGTTAAGGTGCTGTGCTACAAATTGGAAGGTCGCTTGTTCGATCCCAGCTGGTGTCATTGGAATTTTTCATTGACATGAAATCCTTCCAATCGCACTATGGCTCTGGGGTCGACTCAGCCTCTAACTGAAATGAGTACCAGGAGCATTTCCTGGGGGTAAAGGCGGCCGGTCCATAAGGCTGATAACCTTACCACTATCCTATGCCATTGTCATGAAATCTGGGAACCTTAACTTTCTGGAACCCTCTGGGCCACTCCAGGCCTGTAACGGGACTGCTTTTACTGACTTTATCATGCTTGTTCAATCATGGGGGTTTGAACTTTGTCATGATGCGCTACAATTCATGTTATGATATCCAATGTCAAGCCTGAATGCACTTTCTTGTGTTGTTTTTCTCAGTTATGGTTTCATATTTCTTCGTCTTGCCTTTAATGATCAAACCAGTCTTTTAATGCTTCAAATATGTAGCAGGGCTTTTCTGGGAAGAACTGTTTTCCAAGGCAAGGTAAAAGCAAAGCAAACTAAGTCACATAGTAGCCATGAATTCTTATATAATTTATTGACCACTTTTGATAGATATTACATGTAAGGTATTCTTTTTCAAGTGTTAACTTGCCTTGAATTTTAAATGCAGTTTCTGTAATTGCATTTGTGTGAATGATACATTGCTTTCTATAAATGCTGACTGCACACTGATTTGTCATGAACGTTATGCAGCACTAAAAAACATTTGTTGCAAAATGGTGGTGGGCCAATGGAATGTGATCACAGGAACCTTGATATAGAGTCGGCAATTTTAGTGAACATGATGACATAAGGATGAAAGTTCATCTTTTGGTCAGTTGTAGAATTAAAGGCTGGAATTTCTTTTAAAGTCTATATTCTATAAATTCATAACTTAATGAACTAAATGAACACTCTACTAAGTGTTTCACTCTAATGTAACACCACTACCATCACATCACCCCCATCACCACCCTCGTAGCTTTTACCTTGTGTTACATGTGAAAATGTTGGAGTCTGCCCATTCTGTGGTAACTTCCACCTGAGTGCCTGGACTTTAATATGCATGTCCAGCTTGGTGATCTTACAGCTTACCATCCAAACATCTTTGACCTTCCAAATCCAGAAGACAGTCTCTGTTGACATTTTCACAAGTGCCTCACATTCTGTACATTCTTGACTATTACATTTATAAATATGTTTAAATTTTGTTGTGTTTTGTTATCAGCTGTCAAATTGTCAAAGTATGAATGAACTTTCATTCCTCTATGGCATGTTGCACGAACTCAAGGCATCTCCACTGCACAATGCTGTTTCAAGTTTTAGTATAAATAAGGTATTAGACAAAAGTCTACTGACTTGCAGTTTTAGTGCTAACAGACATGTAAAGTCAGTGCTGCAGTAATTTACTTACTTCCACAATGAACTGTGTTCAGCAAGCTTCATTTAGTCACAACAAAATTGAACTTACAAAAAAAAAGTCCGCGTTGCTAAACTGTGAGTGCATGCTAAGAATGACAGATGTTTAATAAGTGAATAAAAGAATGTTCAGAAAACTGACAAAAATTTAAACATTTTGAATGTGTTGTACTTATGGTACACAATTTTTCTCCATTTTTTACATTTAAAATGACAGGCTGATAAATAATTTTCTTTTTAGTAATTGGATTCCCTGCAGTAACAAGTGTTCCTGCACAACTTGAAAATGGCGTGAAGGTCATCTACTGAACATTAAGTAGGGGTTCAGGTTGAAGTCTCTATTTTACATCCTTTTGTGATGTTATTAATATGTAACTTCCCATGACCCTCACTGAAACATTCAGTATTTATTACCAAGATTAGAATACACCAAATGTCATTGAATTTCTCCTCCCTACTAATTTTATTTTCTTGTTTATTTATGTGTCTGATAGTAAGTTCCATACAACAAAATCTGACAGTACAATAAACTATGTTCAGGCATAGGAGGTAGCTCTGAAGTATAAACCAGTAGCAGTACCTCTTTGTATTTTTCATTTATTTACTTTCTTGGTGTTAAATATTCATTGGTTTAATTTTCAACTGTTCATATTATATTGTGTTAAATATTAGTAAGGTTAGTGTGAAATTAAATTGAAAAGGTGTGGAAGAAAGCAGGCATGGCCCAAAGTAATGTAGTGCCGTGGAATTTGCTTGGAAAGACTGTGGAAAAACACCAAAACTCTGAAAGTCAGAATGCTAGTCTATGGGTCAAGGTTTGAACCTGGTATATCCCAAGCACAAAGCAAGAGTTTTAATGTCATGATTGAGATATTTGGTGACTGAAGAAATTTATGCCCTTAATTCATTGACTTACCTCATATCAAATCATGTGAAATCTGTGGTAGTACCTCCACTATCCTGCACATTCATTTATAAAAGTTTCGGTTTGCAAGAGGCCTCACCTGCTGGAACTGTAAAACATCTTTTGTCACTAGTTTCTTATTCTATGTGGCCTTTTATTTTTCTTGAATCAAAGTAAGGAAGTTTAGTAATGGGCCAAGAGAAGTATAACCCTCTGACAGTATTGACCCTGTCATTGCCAAGTCTGTGTAAAAATTGCTAGGTTGCTTTACAAAGCTTTAAAAATGGTGATGGAGTGACCTCTGTTCACAAGAAGTAAAAAAATCTTGAAAACATTATACATGATCCTCTCATCTCTTATATGTGAATTGCAGACACTCAAAATTCGTCCTGTAAGCACTGGTCAAGTCTCTTACCAGAAAACTACCAGGTCAGGTCAGTCTTGATTGACTGAGGAAGTTAAAACCTCTCTTTGTTAAAAAAAGAGATATTTTAATTGGGAACACTAGGCACTTCTGCTCTGAGGAAGTGTATGGTTTAACACTGTCAGCAGGTTTGCTTTAATGTGAATTTGAAATATATGTGACACTTCACCAACTGACATAGTGTCTGAGTTATCACTGATAATACATTCAGATATTCGTAGCAAGGATAAAAATTGTTCATTTTCCTACTCTGTCCAGATTGACTGCCCAGCCTTACTGAATAATTATTGGAGAGTGTTTTTCTTAGATTAACCTTGAAACAAATGGGTTGGCATTTAAATTTATTTGCATAGTTTAAAAAAAATCCAACAGAAAAAGATAGAGTTATGAAATAATGGCATTTTGTGAAAAATAAAACAGTAATTATGCAGCATGACTCAAAAATCAGTAAATTTCCTTGTTACCTAAATATATAAAATGAATTTCTAGGGATGTGTTTAACGTTCATTCGCATATGCAACTGTAGGTCATTTAAAGGTTAAACCGGTCAGAGCATAAACCCTACAGTTTTCCTTCATGTAGTATAAAAACTAAGTCTGTGTTGCTCTGCCTCCACCCCTCCACCAATGTGTGTTCATGGTCTTCTGCTTACAAACAAGAACAAATGTTTCTTTGATCTGCTACATACAAGTGAAAAAGGTATTTTTGCTAAGCAGGTTTCGTCATCATTGAGATTAAATCAGTGTGAAGGCATTGATGTAAAGTTATTTACCATTTTCCTGGCTCTATAGAGGGGACCAAACATCATTGAACATTGTTCAGTGTGACAGAGCAGTTATTTGGCAGACTGTTAACTTCCAGCTTTGAGGGTGAATACTTTTTGTTATTAAAAACTATGATATATTGTACATAATATTAGTTGTATATATTCCAACTTTCAGATAGTTACATTCCACTATTTTCTGATTGATTAAAGGAAGTACAATTGGAATGTTGTATTATGTCTTGTTGCTAAGTACTGTGTACATAGAACAACTATCTAGTCATGCATCAAGTTCCAGAACAAAGTGTTTTGAAGTGTTTTAGAATTTAATGGTGGTAAATGTAACTATAATTGCGATATCAGGAGCAGACATTTTGACAGGTATGTAACCAAATGAGCTTTCATAGAAAGTACTGCAGTGTGCGCAGTGCATATCCTAACCCTTAATTGTTACAAGATGGACACAACAGGTGACATGACTTCATTTCAGGCCACAGAAGCAAGCCCCACAGGCCGTTGTCCTTCATATCTCCCTCAAGGTGTAATGTCTCCCCCTCCAACCTGCTCCCCTGTACTCCATGCTAGCTGTGTAGCCATGCTGTTTGCATAAATGCTAGTAGTCATAAGCTACAGTAGTGACGAAGTGCTTTGGGCTAGCTTGTGTAGCCAGAGGAGGCTGGAGAAGAATACAACAGGCAGAGGGGGGGAAGCCCCAAGATCCAGCATCTGTGGGACTTCTTTCTGTGGCCTTATTATAAACATGTTATGTTGATCAGCTATCATGTTGTAAATTAGGCTGTGGTTGTTTTCCATAATGAAATTTTAAACAGATGATACACAATGGTCCATATGCCTACTTGCATCAGTGGTGATGCATACCAGATGCTGGACTCCAAGAAAAATCTATATTGTGCCAAATTCTCGAGTACAAGATAGATTCATGTTATTGAAAATTATGGGCTGAAAATGCATATGTATATATTTTCTACCACATTTTGGAATTTTAAATAGATGTATTTTATACCAAATCCTGGGGTTCATTATAGATTCATGTTGTACCTCATGCTGGGGTCCAACACACATCTCTCTCACACAGAGTGGGTCAAGATAGTATCATTTAAGCTTTAGATCGATTCATGTCACTCAGTAAAACATTTTCTGGCTGACAGCCATACCTGGTGGTTGAAGTAGACCACTGATTCGGAGATAGACTGTCTCCAGTATCAGGGTTCTGAATTCAGTCATTGTGAAATCTGCAAGACACACAGATTCCTGTTATACCAATCGGGGTTTCAGGCCACAAGACAGATCCCTGTTATACAGGTTTCTATGCTATAGTGATCTCAAAATAGTAGCAAGAGTTATGTGGATGACATAACCATAGCACTCATAATATGCAAGTACATGAGTTAGGTTTGAGAATGGAACAGAAAGTCTCATATTGTGTTAACAGTTTGTAAGAAATATAGTTTCTGAAACTGCTTTATTATAGCACAACTGCATTACATTTACCTGAAGTCTGTACTTGAGTAATGTGCATGCATTTTGTAATGAAACAGCTAAGTTCATATTTTCATTATATACTTTTATATTTTGTTCATATTTTATAGGTATACTTTTCAGAAATAAGGTTCCCTGATTGACTACTGTGAACTAAATGTATAGAAATACTTCATATGTTTTCCAAAGAGATCTGTCAGGCAGAAAAATCATAAATTTATGGTGCTATTGCAGCAAGACATTTTGGTCCCTATCCAATTAGTGTGGTGTCTAAAACTCACCAGTTTTGGTTTTTGTTTGTACAGACTTAGGCTACTCACTTTCGTTTCAAATTGGCAGTCTGGTGAGGGTTCAAATGACATTTCATCATTGCATTCAAATTCCATTATAAGGAAAATACTTTGTTGCTCTGGATTGTGTTTCTGAATTGCTACCTGGAATACCATCACAATTTATTTTACCATATATTGAACTGATATATTTCTTCATATATTCATCACATAATAATATGTTTCAGTTAACGGTTCTAGATCATGACATCTACATATTATGTCATGTATATTTTTTGTATTGTGTGCAATTTTTAAGAAATTGTGTTTCATGTGAAGTGATTTGTATGCACCAAAATGAAACTTGCTTGACAGAATGTATGGGGTACCTACAGTTAAATTTCAACAAAATCAGTTAGTTCCAGAGAATAAATGTGTGGACAAGCACAACCTCTCCAGTATGTATTTATTCACTGTGCAAAAAGTACACACAAAAACAGAAATGCTTGTTTGAGTGATAGCAGAAGTGTTTTGATTCCATAGGTACATGATTTTTTATGCAGTATAACAGGGAACCTTAGTTTCTGATAGGTCATTTTATTGCTCACAAATTTCTTGTTGAAAACGATTTTAGTGTTTATCATACTGACAATTCAACATATTAAGATCAACATGTAACATACTGTTTGCTTGTAGAACCATTATTTGCAGCTAAGGGGTGACAAATTTCTTAGCATACACATTATGTACTGAATAATGAGAATCTGTATTGTAACTGTGATTGTTGCATCATAAATGTTTTGCTACTGAAAGTTCTGATCTTTTAAATTTTACCTTAGACACCCCACTGTGTTCAATATAATGTTACAATTTAGTACTTTATTCCCATCGACACAACTATTTATTGATATTTCTATCAGATCATAAAGAATGTAAAAATAAATTACAGGTCCATATTAATTTATGTGTAAGTAGATTTATGTAAAGAAATTGCCTGAAGAAAACCAGATCATGGGTGAAACATGTTGCCCTGTAAATTGATCTGATGAAAATACCATACATAGTTGTTTCAGTGGTTATTAAAGTACTACTTTGTAATACTGTGATCTTTTGTTGCATATAATCTTTCACTGGGAGCCAAGATACATACCTCTCATTTGGTATGATGACTACGCTACAGACAAGACCATCACATCATGGTGAAATTCCAGGCAGGGGCAAGAGATTTTTATCTTATCCAGAATATTCAAACTGACTCTGGGAACCACCCAGTCTCCTAATCAGTGTTGGAAGCCTTTCCTGGGAATGTAAAGTAGCTGGGGTGTGAACGTGACCACTCACCTCCATCTCATGCCAAACTTAAGAATGCATGGTGTTATACCTCCACTTTCTCTATGACTTCATAGTTGTTTAATACAACTGAAGATATAGTATTTTCACCATAAGAAGGCAAGAGAGAGAAATATTACTGTGTGTGGTTCCTTTCCATGTTATTTCTTGTACTTGTAGATTTATTGGATTTTTAGTGTAAAACACAAATATTTAACAGATTGTATGTCATTATGGGGTTGCTTTCTAAAAATGATAAATATTATGTGCTGTGTGTTCTGAAATGGCATTCACAGCAATGAACTGGTATAATGAAGGTGAGCAGGCAGGCCTTGCCAGCGCTATATATTTTATGTCTGGTTGTACGTTACCAGTATGGTGTATGTACACTTGAAAGGTAGTGGGACTAATGTAGTGAAACCTGTCTTGAATATAACCTGAATTAAATATAAAGATGTTGTTTAGAAATGTTTCCTGATCCTGAAATTGTAAGGAAAGCCAGAGTCAGATTACATCTAATAAACAGGAAATACCTACTCCAAACACAGAAATAGCAGTGCTGTACATCTTCCAGCATCTTTAAATATACACAAAGTTTTACTTGAAATATGTGTACATATTCAAGTATTGTTCTATACTGTGCTTCCTAGAGTTTATCTGTTAAGTAATATTCCTGTTAGAAAGACGAAAGAATTAGTTTTGTGTACAAAGTATTCCCAGCATATTTAAAGTGTACTGAAAAAAATAAAAAAAGAAGGAAACAAAGAAGACAGAAAACAGATACTGCTCAGTAAGATTTTAATTTACATATGCAGCACAAAATTCTCACCTGTGATTATGGCCATACATACATGAGCTATACACTATGCGATAGCTCCCCCCCCCCCACCTTAAATTAACATCTTCATTAAATTGGACATTTACAACTCTGTTATTAGCAGGTTTTACTGTGTAATGTTTAGAGGTGCATATAGACACCCAAAATACAGATGTGCACACTTACACATTTTATGTCACTGCACAACAGTATCAACTCCTGTAGCCTCCTCTTCATTTCACCTCACCCACCTCCATTAATCACAGGACAGACGGGTGTAATTGTTGCACCAGTGACGTTAATGCGTAACAAAGAACATGTTGTGAGAATGACCAACTGATTACCTGCAGAATGGGTGTGTGAAACAAAAAATAATTTGAATATAACCAGTGGCATTCCAGAGGAACCTGCTATCTGCAACATTATGCCATCCACCCTCAAGATGAGGGCTGGAGTTTCAGTGCACATCCATCAGATACAATGCGTCACATCCCAAAAGATCAATTACCTGTACAGTCACGACTATGGGAACCTGAAAAAAATGTAACTGGTCCTTTTAGTTTGGTATGTGTTCAAACAAATGACCCTCAGTCATTTATTTCAGCATCCAATTCACTGCTTGGCTGTCAGATGGGTTCTACTTTCACACAAAAGAAACTGGACATGGCTGAAGAGGTGTCAAAATATATGTAGCTCAGATGGTCAAAACAATAAATGTGTCTATAAGCACACATTCGACAACTGTACAAAATGCTCTGAGTAACTATCATTGCACATCTACTCCCAAGACTTCAGTGTACATCAACTATCAATGCATGTCTACTCCCAGAAGTTTTAGATGTGTCAACTACCATCACATCTACTTGCAAGAGGTTAAGGTCCATCAACGGCCACGGCATGTCTTACCTCCAATCCATTTTAAAGAAAAGCGACCATCCAAACAAATCATTACTGTTGACTTAATAAGCATATCTTATTGACAGAATAAATTATGTGTTGGGGATTGTGAAAGGATCATTCTGTAATAGGAGAAATAACTAGTGGTAGGCCTAGCTGGTTTCAAATCTTTCATCCACTCTAAGATCTTGTTCTTCTAACTTCTGCTGACCCTGCTGAGGAGGATGGCAAGCAAAACATACAGCTTAATTAATGTTGGCCCTCAATGATGATGACTTGGTATTCTTCAGATTTCTTAACCTTCACTAACATTTGACTTCGTCAAAGATGAGGGAGGGAGAAGGCATGTAAAAGTATATGCATTAAACAAAGACAGTCAAACCCATGACCTTCAGCATGGAAAATTTTTGTTGCTGGTACATACTCTTCACAGTCATCAACTAAGGTCAGATCCATTGGTAACACTAAGAACATCACACACACACACACACATACACCAAGCTATTGGTTAGAATTCTATGTTGGAAGGTCTCCAACATAATCTCACCTACATTTCACAAAAGAAGATGTCTTACACAAACTTGTTACAAAAATTCCTACCACCATATAATGTGAAGTTGTCATGGCTCATACACCATGTTAAATTTGGAACATATTTCTTCCTGCCACTCTGTATATTCTGATAAATAGCGTGACCATTAACTACCGATTAAAAACCACAATTATTCAATTTGAGTAGATACAAACACATCAACATCAATGTCAGCAATCATTTCTATTGTTTCATTATCACAGAAAAGCATGATGAAAGGGTGAAAGTCATATGAAACCAGTTAAGTTACAATAAGATCCTATGCGTCATAAAATTAAACAGTCCTTACTCTGAAGACAAACGCGAATTCAGATTTATTATGCACTAAACAGATTGACCATAAAGACCGATAAAAGATAATAAAACTAGGCCTAATACTAGAAAAGATAATGATTATTTTAGACAGCCATCTTCACTTCCATTGCATTAAATTCAGTTTCGTTCCTCAATGCAATCTATAGAGAAAAAATTCATGTTACTTACAGCAAGACAGTCCACAAATCAACAATAAATTATTCCCAACATTAGTTTAAGAATGTATAAAATCCAAGAGTCACAATAAAACAAAACATTGACAGGCAAAAACACAGCTATGGCAAAATAATCACAATGATGATAATATAGACAAGCCAGAGCATACATGCTGAAGTGGGCAATTTATATACATTTGTGGTTTATTAACAATGCTGTCAGCAGCACTATTTATACAGTATCAAATGGTAGGTTAATCAATGAATTGGAAAGGATGTGAAGGAAGCATACATGGCCGAAGTTGAGGTATTATCCTGGCAGGTGCTTGGGGGACTGTGTAAAATACTGAACTTCCACTAATGACAGCTGATCTCTTGATTGGAAATTGGGACCTTCCATATGATGTGAAACTGCCATCCACAAGACTGCAATGTTGTGCAATAGGGATGTTGATCTGTGCACAAGCACGATATGACCTGCACAAGGATGCGAAAGGCAACATCTGGCATTGTAGAAGATGAGAATAGTGATCTGTGGAAAAGAAGGGCAATTTCTGGCATTATGGAGGCTGAGGATAATTTTTTGGATGAGGATGACTTGGCCTGCTTGATGAGAAGGCCTATCTCCATTGTCATACAGAATAATAATAATCATTTTGGATGATATGGCATGTATTGCCAGTAAATTTGGGAAAAAGAGGACACATCATTCAGAAAAAGAAGAATGATGTATAGATGAGCATGTGTCAGCAGATTTATGTTTATTATAATCTGTATCTTACATAGTTATACAAGAATATACAATGCCAATCCTACATATTTACAAGACAAAAATTATACAAATGATAATCCACACTCAATACTTTATTTACAGTTAACAGGTTTGTTCAGTATGGAATGTACAGGCCACATAACACATGGCGGGAGAGTGAAAGGGCATTATCCCATTTCAGTTCAACCAAAAAGAAGGTGAAAGGCAACAAACACCATCCACAATTGAAGATGTCCATCACTGCTACAAACATGTACTCTTGAGGTCCTGGAATTTGCCCTCCTGAAAATTTGTTTTAATTTTAAGCATGAAGAATGTAATAAAAAATAAACACAGTTTTAGAAATGTATTACATTTGGATTTTGAACATGTTATATTCAAACTGGCACAAATATTAAATGTCTCAGACAGTTTAATGCATGTGCCAAATTGACAAAGTAAGAACAGCTTTGATGATAACCAAACATTCTCACACTGTGTTCTTTTACAACAAACACTTCTGGAATTTCCACACCTGCTTGAGCCTTCACTACCTAAATAGCCATAAACTCTACATACTCACACAAAACCTAGAAATGTGATGTATGCATCAAAATTTAAACTTCAATTTGGACATCTATGCATAGCTGGTATGCAAAAAATCTGAGTGAAATAAACATGACACATTTAGCATACGATCCTTTCAAGCTTTACAATCAATGACACAATCTACATGTTAATACTGTGATCTGCTCCATCTGTCATTTCATATAGCCATTTATATATTGTCTCAACAAAAATCAGCTGGAACACACAATTCACGACACACAAGTACAGAAAGAACCATAACCCACCACTAATTCTGCTATTTGCCTCAATAGGGATTTTATAAAGAACAAAACATTATACAAAGCCTTGCTTATCATCAAGAAAAACGTATGCTTATTGGACTTCATGGTTTATAAGGCTGGTTTCTACATTCCACATTTTCATGTACAGATATAGTCACTTCCTACTACTGCAAGTTTAGCCATTCACTTCCCAAAAACTGGTGCCCACTTATGAATAGCGCTTCACAAACACAAGATTGTATCCTGAAAATGCTCCAAAAGTTGATGTAATTAGATCATATGATGTGGAACATTTCTGCATTTCATTCTCAGTTGATGAGCAACAATACTGCAAACTTGTTCATCCACTGCTAGAAAAGTAATGTTACTTCAACACTGAATCAAAAGCTGGACATTTAGGGCAAACAAAAAATGGGGAGACTGTGAGTACACATGGAAGGGTAAATAGGAGAACCATCAGAAAACCTATGCCCATGCAGGTCTCTTCACACCACAGCCTACAGAAAATCCAGGTCCACTTGGAGGGTGAGGAAGTATACTACCCATAAACTAACACTCTATGTCTAAACACAGAAAAGTCATTTCTTTTGAGTGCAAGGCATATTACATATTTAAAGGTCAGAAGGTGGAGGAGAGATGATCACATTCAATCAATCCCCATTAATGAAATTATGGAATGAAGTGAATATGAAAACTGCTTTTCTTACACCTTACTGAGAAAGTGTTTTGAATGAAAGAACCAACGTTCACGTGAACTTCACACCTGTTTTGAGAATGAATCCAATAAAACACAGATTAGCTACCAACAGCTTCCAAAACAAATCCCAAAATTAAATCCTAGATATGGTGCTGTCGTAAATTATGTACATTAAAATTTTACATTTCAGTTCCCTCCGTTATCCCTGCATCTTATCATCTCTTTGTGAAGATGAAAACACATGCCACTGAAATACCAATTCTGTTTCAACTACTTAATTGAGTTTCATCAATATTAACTACAGTTTCAGTATCATTTTCATACTACTAACAAGGCGCAATATTCTCAGTTTTAGCTTAATTTTAAGAAATTCTACGCTTTAGCTGCCAAATTTCCAGGTCCTGCTGGTGGCTTGGTGCTCTGTGTTTGTTCTTTCTCCAGCTGTCTGCCCAGGTATTCCCTGAAAACAAATAAACAGCTATAAAGTTTCCAACAGATAAGCAAGGACCAGCCCCAGTATTCTATAAAAACAGATACTCTCTGTCATGACAGTCAGTGTAATTGCTGTTCACTTCACACTTGTGGTAATTTGTCTCCATTTACACAAAACTGGCTGTATCATAAGAGGAAAGCATCCTCCATTTCAGAATGCACACTTGCTCATATTCATTTAGATATTTAGTTAGCCTTGTTACTCATCAACTGCTAGTGCCAATCCTGTAGTGGGTTAATTACAATGTATTTCCTCTTCATATATCATTCAATCTGTAAGACCAGCTATTTAAATACTGTCCCTCAAATAAGTTACAATTCTTTCATTTCATGTGTCTCCTTGCGAATTCTTTATGCAGTCACCATAAATACAAAGAAATACACATGAAAAACATTAATTTCCTTGCCAAAATGACTTACCTAAAATATATACACAACAATTAGCATTGAAATATCTTACCATGTATCTTCTGTGACTACAGACATGCATGAACTAAGGTTTACACTTAATTAAATCTAAAATTACATCCAATTAAGATATGTCAATGTTGACTCCACAGTATCAAATCTAATCAAAACCAAGCCCGTTATTTAGGAAAACAGAACAGGCAGATAAATGCACATGCACTATGCATTCATTTTACATATTTCACACACAAGATTCACTATATCATTCTGATTTGTTGGTGTGCAGGTTATCATCATTACAGGTAAAGTAAAAGTTTGTTTATCCAGCACAAAGGGGAAACTGGGTGTGCCAGAATATATATTCTGCTGACAAACAGAATAATGTCTTAACAGCAAGCAATTTTAATGTGGGCTATGTTAAAAAATAAAGAATTTATAAAATATGGCAAAAAATAAAACACAACAAAGTGTTTACTGCCTCCTAAGTGTTCTAGAAGCCAATACATCATTAACTTCTTTCTCTGTGATATGAACAATATCAAATGCAAAGGTGTAAATTACTCGGAGTCTATAGAAAAGTATGCTGCAGAGTGAACCTGGAACTGAACAAAATGCAGTACAAACAAACCTTTACTGTTACCTGCTCCTACAGCATGCTTCCTCGGTAAAGAATTTCCCCATCTCCATACTAAGTTAACTTTTAAATAAAGAAATTATATTCATGGCTCCAATATTCTCACATGTCCCAACTTTTTTGCTCCAGCCCATCGAACTTACCAGTTGTGTACCATCAGTTTCTGAACCGCAAGCAGGGCCTCATATCGCACATTGGGGTCTTCATGACCAAGCAGTTGCATCACTAACTGCTTGCCTCCCAGCTGCTCAATAACACTGCAACAAGCATTTAAAAAGTATGTATTTCAGAATAATTCAAACCCACATTTCCTCTGAAATACCAAATGAATGAGATCTTCCACAGCTCCACAGGTCAGACAATTTACCTAATATGCAGCGTCTTCCTTAATACTCAGCTGGCCGAGATATTGTTACAAATTTTAAAATTTATTTATAACTTAATTGACAACAGTCAGTAACTCAGACTACATTGTCAAACTAAAGGGTGATCAGTGAATGATAAAAGTGGAAAGCACTTGGAAGCAGTTATGCCCTCATTGGAGGCTTGGTCCCATCATGAGAAACACCAGGAAAGCAAACTTGTAGTCTCAGATATGAACTTGTCAAACATGAAGCAGAAACATTACTCATTCAACTGCACCACTAAATTTTCTGCTTTTAAAAAACTCAAAACATTCATTTCCATGCTCACAAAAGCCAAAAGCTGAACCCATCCCAAGCCAGTTCAATCCAGTCTCTTACCTTCATGTACTATTTCTGGAAGATCCATTTTGATTTCACCTTCTTTATCTGAACCTACATATCTCATGGGCCTTTAACCACATGTTTTACTAACCACAATTTTAAATACATTTGTAACTGATCCCACTCTTACCAAGTTTCACTCATCTCATCCTTCTTGATTTATTCTACATTAATTATACAGGGTGGGCAAGAAGTCACCATATACCCAGACAATAAACACCTCAGACTCAATATAAGTTTACACAGCACAGCACACAGTGCACACGTGATTTGCCTCAGCCACAGAATTTAGTTGTGTTTTCCGTATGGCTGACACAAGCAGTTACTCTACTGAGGAGTGCTGGGTGCAAGTGTGTGGGTGCATGAGAGGCAGCACACAGGACAAACCGTGTTCCATGTGATGGCTACGTTCTGGGAATGGTTTAATAAGGCTCCACCACAAAGAGCAACACTGCTGGATTGGGAAAAATGAGCGTTCGCTATTGGAAGTGTTAAAGACAGGCCGCGGAGTGGCAGAAAAACAGTGCGCTTGGAAACATGCAGCGGGTGCCGCTTCCATTGAACGTTCCCCAATGAAGTCGACACGGAAACGATCGTCAGAGCTTGGTGTGCCACGGGCAACAGTGCGAGACCACATGAAGAAAGACTTGAATGTGAGGCCGTATCGCCTAACTTTCGTGAATGAACTGCTTCACTCCTTCAGTAATTAACTAAATCTAAGGCACCTTCTATAACTCGCTTCTTTATTCAATGTACTTGTGCCAAATTTCCAACTGATGCACTTCTGCATGCACCAATAAAATATGACTGCTCTTATGTTCTAGGAATGTGGGTTGACAAGGACGTTTTTGTGACCATGCTTGTAGCCTCAGTGTTGTGTTCAAATTAGATCTGGGTGGTAAGGAAGTTGCACGTTCAGGGACTGCATCAAAATAAACACTTCAAGACACCAGTTGGTTTAGCTGTTACGACTTTTACCCAACCACGCTGAAACATATAGCTCTCCTACACCCTTTTAACCATTGGTCAGGATATGTGCTTACACAGGGAACACTTCTGGATATGTTCTTTCACTTGTTATAATTCACATGGAGATATTTACCAAACGCAAGTCAACAGTTAGCCTGGATCGTGCTCACTGATAAGATCACCAATATTTACACCTGTATATCAACTGCTGTTGCTTATCACATGGCTTACCTTTGCCATACCGATGAGCACCATGACACCAGTACGGTATATAAAAATTACTTTATGTCATAGCTTGGAAGAAATGGATCACTTATCACAGATCATGGGGTTAAATATCACTGTTTCACACTCTCATGTGACTTAAGACAGGAGATGCTACAACTAAATGACAGCCAAGCTACAGCCTCAGTCTACTCCCAAAATTCCTATATTGAGATTTTTTTTTTTTAAAGAGATTTATTAGACAGACAGTATATACAAGATGTACAAGGATGGATTATAAAACTGTTCCTGTAACCAGTTCCAATAGATATGTACAGTATGGAGCAAATGGTAAGGGTGTAGCAGAAATACAGATGTGAATAACAGCTTTGAAAAAGGAACAGAAAAAACACTGCGGTTCTATATTGAGATGTCTCTTGTATTAATAGTGGTAGAAGTGTTCAGAATCAACTGTGTGATCCATATTAAGATCAGATAACACTAGATTTGAGTGTCAGAATTGGCTGGAATTCTCTGTGTACAAGCTAACTCTGACACGTCTTTGTTATGCAAGAACATGTCTTTGGTACGTGATTCAGTTCCGAATTGTGAAAGCAATACACAAATTCTCTTTATATTATGGCACATACTAACTCAGCCTGTGAGAATTGGAACCCTTGGGTTTTGAGGTAGATCCACTGCCACACTGGAAAACCACAGAATCACCCTCAGTTACTGGCGCCTACTGGTCAACTGTGGGAAGTACAATATACACATGGTATGAGGACTGATAAAAAAAATATTAATTATGGACAAATTTGCAAAGCTAACTGAATATTTCATTACAGCTCCTGTGCTGCTGCACTTCTAGCCCAGGGGTGCAAACATTTTCCCACAATCTAAGAGCCACCTCTAAATTCTAGGTCCCAAAAGGGTGACGATAAGCAAGTTAAATACCAAGGAACCAAAATATTATTTAGCTGCCCAGATGACCTGGCACCCAGAATTTGTGCACCTCTGATTTAGCCCATATTTGTACCAGATACCCGTACAATGAAGTTACAGGTGACAGCCATTGCAAGATTCATTATATGCCAGAAAGGATGGGATACAGTATGAGTGATGCCCATTTTCAGCTACTATTTTCTATATGATACATACCTGAGAAGGCAGAGATGAATTATAAAAAGCTGTCAAAAAAGAAAACGCTGTGACATGAATCAAACATTTTCCAGATTACCATTAACTACATACATGTCAGTACCCATTAAAAATAAGTACAATCTATTTCACTGTTATATGTCAACTCACTGTTTGCCTCGTGGGTAGTGGCGGACATATTCACCAATATCAAAACTTGCAACACTAAGCACCAAAGGATCTCTATTTGTTTCCAGGAGGGCAATCAAGATCCGGAGAAGCTCATAATTCTTCTCATTGAGCCTGGGTGCATTTTCTCTCCAGAACTTAGCTGATTTATGTACAGGACTCCACTCTAGGCGGCCAGACCTTATTTCTGTTGCATATTCATCAAATGAACTGTAACATATTCAACACAAACTTGCTAGTTAAAGATGTCACACAATTCTGAATTTAAAAAATGCAGGGAATGTACACACATAAGAAAGTCTGCATCTGTTCACATCTGCAATCATCGTATTTGAAATCACAAGTGTTTCAATGAAATTTGGTTCTTGAGATCAACACTAAAATTTGTCATGTGAATTTAAACTCATCTATCTACCAAATTCTACAGCGTCACCACCATGCAAACCTTACATACTGTAATTTTATTTCAGTTCCCAATTTGACAATCATTATAAAGCTACTAAACATGTAATACTCTGCATTTTTGTTACTTCCTGTATTTGATCCAAATAAGCCCTGTCAAAATTAATTTGTCTACACAAACCTGAGATCCTGGACTGATGCCTGCAGTTTTTCATTTAGGAATTCAATGTCAGCCACTATGTCTTCATCATCAAACTTGCGCTGCTCTAAAATGCTCAGCTGTTTGAGTACTTTGCATTGTACCATTGCAATACATTGCTCCTTTGAAACCGCAGGCTCTTCTGGTTTCTCAATCAAATTCTGATAACAAATCAACATCTCTGTGCATTTTGACATCAAATGAATATTAATCATATCCTTTTTGTACAATGGGGTACCTACCTCTTGACCTCCTCCCCCCTAGCCCATCAATTTCCAAATTCCCAATCTGAACCACGCTTGTTATGTTACATTTACCCTTCACAGTACAACAAAGTATACACTCTTGTCTCATCGGCATGTTTAATTTCCCAGTATGTATGGACTTTCTGTTCTCCACACATTGGCCAAATTCATATGCCTTCTTATATGACTGCATCTAGCTTTAATAATTTAGCAAACTGTTTTTATATACCTCTCTTGCGAGTTATGCCATATGCATCACAATTCAATTTTGCTTAATTCCTCTCTTAATTTTCATACCCAACTTGTCAAATTTAAATTTCCCACATGCCATTTACAGCAGCTTCTTACAAGTTCATCCTACAAAAACAAAAAAATTACTATGCACATAATATTATATACCAAGGACTTGTTTTACACTTGTTTCTTTCACACCTTTTTGTTTTAACAACCCTTGCCAATTTACACAACTTCTGGAGTTATGTCCTCTCATTTTCAATTTAACACTCTTTGCCTAGTTTATTTCCATTTATTTATGGCTTTTTTTAATGGGATTATCATTTTTTATTTGTTTTTCTGGTTTATGCGCACTTTTCAGGAACATAACTAGGATGTAAAATAAGGCCTTGGTGTACATAATACAGGCACATCTCATTTTAAGTGATTTTGCTTTAACGCTACTTGAAAATTTACACCGCTTTTTGAATTTACACAATAATTTTTTATTTAACGCCATTTGGCATATATAATCCCTGGCCGCTCGTCTTGTGTTGGAGGCTAGCAGAAAGTGATGTCACTGTCATGCCATTAGTCATGTGTATGGATTCATTACACTGGTGATATAATCACATGGATGATATAAGCATTGGCTTTTGTTAACAAAATGAGTGAGCCATAAATCTACATCATTAAGTGCAATCTAACTGAAAATTCAGTGAAAGACAATCAGTACTGAAGAGAAATTATACATAATATACTGACTTGAAAAACATGAATGTATTATTCACATATGCCATAGCATTGTAATGTGTGACAAAAATTCTAATCACACTGTTAACACACCACAGAAACTTACTCTGAACACAGCCAGAATGATGCGTGTGACTTTCTCTTTGACAGAATCACTTAGAATGTTCGCCAATATTGGAATGATATTAGACCTGAAACAAAACACAATTCCTCACTCCACCTTCCATTCTATAATATGGCCATTTACAACATTTAAGTCAAAAATGGCTACTGCTTATCTGCGAAATTCAAACAATAAATTTGAAATATCGTGGCTAAACGCCAAATGCTAAAGATAATATATGGAAGTGCAACTTCAGCATTAAAAACAACCACATCCTATACACTTCAAGTAACTTCTAGATTTAGTGAAATGTCTCATGGGTTAAAATCCTTTTGTCACTGAACCACCTCCATGAAGCACAGACTTTTTGAGATGCTAATAGTTGCTCAGTTAGTCAATAAATTCTCGCATTTCATGGAACCCAAAGGGTTATCACTGTATTCATAACAGACCCACTAGTCCCCATACTCTGACCCCAATAACTCCAGTCCGTGCCCTCTTACCCTGTTGCACCAAGATCAACTGCAACATCTATGCCTGTTCTGTTCAAGATGTCTCTTTCCATCAGTATAATTGATATCAAAGCCACATGGTATGTTACGAAGCACAACATTTCCATCAGGTTTGTATACTATCATTACACATGCACCTAATTTTATAACAGAAGATGAAAAATTAACTTCATAGAGCTATAATGTATTTGGCAAGTTTTCTCAGTAGTTTTACCTACATGTCATACATCAGACCTCATACCAACATTCTATTATGCAGCTGTTTCAGCAATGTCGAATACTGTGCAAAGGCGCAAAGCTTTCGATAAAATGTAGTTACATCTTTCTGTGTTGCTTTTTCATATGTCTTAAGAAATTCGGGTGCTGGGCTCATAAGACATACTAAAGAGAGACACAAAACACTGTAACTACATCTGATTGAAATCTTTATCCCATTCCACAACATTTCTTGACATGACAATGACAACAAACTGTGGATGAACAGGAAACCTCAACATTTTCATTTACTTTTTAATGATACGACCTATGGTGTACAATGTACTCAGGACAATCAACACATATTTCACCACTGTAACATTTCAAGTACTGTTGTTTTAACTGTACTTTAACTCTGTAATCGACAATGGTCATTCACTAACTGATCACCCTAATCTTGGCATAGAATAACACTTCAGAGACTGGAATATTGGAACCTACATACACTATTTTTACAATTCAGTAACACAGTTGTGTTCCGTAATAGATTAGCTTGCTTACAAAAACTTCCTTTAAAGTAACAATCAAGTAATTTCCACATATTCTAGAAGTTCTCCTTGATGATGGCCCAGGCTGGCCAAAGCATGTAGGAAGAGTACTGAACACAAGCTTGTTCTCTGTAACTTACAGAATTACATCTACAAGAGCAAAGTGGATGGGGATGAAATATAAAATATTAACAAATAATTATGGTAATAAAATATTAGAGTTCCTCCAATAATAACACTAAACGATGCTCATTTGACTCAATGAATATGTTCGAGCAAAGAACTTTATTAAAAATGGGGGGGGGGGGGGAACTGTAAAAATAAAATTTTTTTTCCATTATTTTCCCGTAAACAGGAAAACTTCAAAAAAAATGAAAAAAAATTTAATTTTTTAAATTCCCCCCCCCCCCCCATTTTTAATAAAGTTCTTTGCTCGAACATATTCATTGAGTCAAATGAGCATCGTTTAGTGTTATTA
>Ga0131853_10002416_pt1 | contig 33328 bp, 38 predicted proteins | sample TergutLab28metaG_FD_92764 | JGI IMG/M metagenome (GOLD analysis project Ga0131853, IMG submission 92764) | Labiotermes labralis P1 segment gut microbial communities from Petit-Saut dam, French Guiana - Lab288 P1 (version 2) (version 2) | ecosystem: Host-associated > Arthropoda: Insects >... | reverse complement strand
CTACTCTGAACTCTATCCGCTTCTTGCATTGTACCTTGATTGATGGTTTTTAGGCAACAACAAAATACAACTTTATTATACGAGGAGGACATAAAATGTCAAACAATTTTCAAAGCCAGTTACGGAACCTCGGACTAAATAAGGGTGATGTGATTTTCATGCACTCGTCCATGAAATCGCTGAAAACAGACAAAACCCCAGAGGAATTTATCACAGACGTTATTTCCGTTATCAGTTCGGAAGGCGCCTTGTTAATCCCTGCGTTTACATGGGCAAATGTGAATGCCGAACAACCTTATTTCAATGCGAAGGAAACGGAGCCTTGTGATGGCTTAATCCCGAGACGTTTTTTGCGTATGCCTGGGGTTGTTCGCAGCCTGCACCCCACACATTCTATATCGGCATTTGGGAAGAATGCTGATAAATTAATTGCGAACCATATTTTAGACGAAACACCGGTGGGCAAAAATTCGCCGATTATGAAAATGTTGAACCATAACGGGAAAATACTTTTCGTTGGCAATGTCCTACATGCGTGCACCCTTATGCACGGGGTGGAGGAAATAGTTCAATCACCATATTGCTTGAATGAGGCGTATACCCGTTATATTGTCGATAATGGGAATGGGTGCATTATCGAGAAAGGCATGAAAGGCCATAATTTTCATGGATGGGGGTCGGAATATCAGTATATCAAAAATATTCTTGAATATCCACACATCAAAACAGGAAAGGTTGGTGAAGCAGATTGTTTTTTAGTGGATGCGGGCGCATTGCTTGAGAAGGGCATTGCCAAGATGAAGCATGATCCTTATTATTTCGTAACAGACATTACAGCATATCTATAACTTAGAATAGGGGTGATAATTTGCGAATAGTTGAATAATCCTTAGTTGTCCACAGTCTCACTTGGTTTTTGCGAATAGTTGAATATCCACGAGTTATCCACAAGCCTTAATTTTGTTTTGCGAATAGTTGATGTGGATAACCGCCTCTTTTCCACATCATACCCAAACAACCCCTTGGCATCAACAAAGGCTTTGGAATTGTCTTTTGGATCACATTAACAAATATTCAGCATAGCAAAAAACTTCTTGACAAAGTGCAACCAAGGCGTTATAATGTATATTGTGCATTGGAGAAGTACTCAAGTGGCCGAAGAGGCGTCCCTGCTAAGGATGTAGGTCGGGCAACCGGCGCGGGGGTTCAAATCCCCCCTTCTCCGTAAACACCCTCTTTTTTCTGGGGGGTGTTTTAATATTGCACGGTATTTTATTTTTTTTATTTAGGAGGGCATTATGCCAAGGAACCATAAAAAGAACACAAAATATGCAACTGTTTTTAAGGCTGCGGCTCAGTCCCGTCCCAAGGCGGAGGAGAATATCACAAAAACGCCAACCAAGGCACACTTGCTAAAATTTTCTTTACCTACCATTTTATCTATGTTGATAATGAGCACCTTTGGCATTGTGGATGGCATTTTTGTTTCCCGTTGGATTGACCAAGGGGCTTTGGCGGCAGTATCATTAGTTTTCCCGTTTTTAGGATTTGTTATGGCTATCGGTTTTATGCTTGGCGTGGGTGGCAACGCCATGGTGGCTAAAAAAATTGGCGAAGGCAAGGAAGTTGAAGGGCGTCAAAATTTTAGCCTAATAAGCCTTGCGGCACTTATCGTATCTGCCGCATTAGCATTAATTGGCATTTTTGCTCCCGATTTTGTAATGGGCATTTTAGGTGTGGATGCTTATCTACGCAGTATGGCATTGGAATATATGATGCCATTGGTATATTTTCTGCCTTTTATCGTGCTCGGAATGGTGTTTCAGCAATTTCTTATTACGGCAGGCAAGGCTCATTACAGCGCAATTACAGCGTTGGTGGGCGGTTTAACCAGTGCGGGCTTAAACTTTCTTTTTATCTACATAATGGATATGGGCTTGCAAGGGGCAGCAACCGCAACCAGCATTGGATACACCTTGCCTGCATTGGTGGGTTTGATTTTTTTCACCTTCAACCGCAAGGGCAATTTGCATTTTGTAATGCCAAAATTTGATATTAGAGCACTGGTGCGCACCTGCATTAATGGCGCATCTGAAATGGTTACCATGTTATCCACCAGCATTGTGGTGGTTATTATGAACAATGTTTTGATGGAGGTTGCAGACTTTATGGCAGTGGCAGCTGCATCGGTTATGTTTGCGGGCATGGGTATCTTTTCATCTTTATTCATCGGCTACTCTTCGGGGGTTGCACCTATTACCAGTTATAATTTCGGAAAAGGTGACACGGACAACCTAAAACTGTCCTATAAGAATAACCTGATAATCATAGGGGCTTTATCCGTGGTCGCTACCGGGCTTGCCTTCTTGCTGGTCAACCCTCTCATCGGTGTTTACGGCTTCGAGGTTGGTACGCCAATCCACGAAATGGCACGCACGGGCTTTATGTTCATTGCCGTTTCGTTTGTTCTTATGGCTTACAATTCCTTTGGCACAATGTTTTTTACTGCCTTAAATAATGGTGTGGTATCGTCATTATTATCCTTGTTCCGCACATTGGTTTTCCCGACTCTCGCCTTTCTGGTTTTGCCGAATATATGGGGACTTAATGGCGTGTGGGCGGCAATGCCTGTTGCAGAATTGCTGGGTATCACACTAACTATTGGGTTTTTTAAGGTTATGAAAAAACGTTACAACTACGCATAACAAAAAAGGCGACCATCAACGGTCGCCTTTTTTGTTGCTTATTACCGAAATGATGCAGTTAAATGACAGATGAGATTTTAGCTTGCAATTCTTCTTTTGGCAAAACCCCCATTAGCTTGTCCACCATTTCCCCGTTTTTGAAAACCATCAAGGTAGGGATGCTACGCACGCCAAATTGCTTGCTTACCCCTTTGTTGTCGTCGGTGTCAATTTTGAAAAATTTCGCCTTGTCGCTCATTTCCCCTGCAACATCTGCAAAAATAGGTTCCAAAATTTTGCATGGACCGCACCATGTGGCGTAAAAATCTACCACCACAGGTTTATCCGACTGTAAAACTTCTTTTTCAAAATCTGCTTCATTAAGAATATTAACCATAGCAACCTCCAAAGCTTTATGAGTTTATATTTATACTTTACCATACAAAGCTCTCTTGGTCAATGAAAATTTTTACAGGTTAAATTCCAAACTTTGATGGTCAATATGCATGGATATACGCTTTGTAGCAAATTTGATAACGCAGTAATTTGGGTCGGTTGGGCCTTCCGGATAAATATGGATAAACATTTCTTGCCAGTGTTTTGTTTTGGATTCTTGATCGGTCAAAACCACCGCATCACCTACAAGGGTTAGGTTGTTAAAGTCCGAATAACAGTTAATGCCAGCTTTTGCACTCTTTTGCAGCCGCTTATATTTGTTGGAACCCATAGGTGTGGAGAAGTAAATCTCCCTTACATTTTCCTGTCCCATAAGCCAAATTGCTGATGACGAAGGGTGTCCGGACTCATCCAGCACGCTAAAGCTACCATTTCCACAAGTTTTTAGAAATTCGTTTGCTTTTTCAATCATTTTTCTCACTCCCAATGTTTTTTGATATTATACACTAAAATCTGATGGGGTTGTTGTAAAAATCGGACATGTTTTTTCGGTATTCTTCCGGTGTGGTACCGCATATCGACTTAAAATCATTAATAAAGTGTGATAAATCGTGAAAGCCCAGCATGTCAGACGCCCAACTGAGGTCGTTTTGCGGTTTTTTTAACAAGTGTAAAGCTTTGTTGATGCGCACTAAGCGCAAAAATGGCTTTGTGCCAACACCCACATGTTGTTGTAAAATCCTGTTAATTTGCCGCTGGCTGTAGTGGCTGCTTTCTGATAGAGACTTTACGCTAATGCTGCCCTTCGAATCAAAAATATTTTGCAATATATGCCCTATGTTTGGGTGCCTAACAGCTTTTAGGTTGCCCAGCAATGCAGCATCAAGATTGTCCACAAGCTGATGCAGTGTTGTTGATTTTTCCACACTTTCTTTGATCAGTTTGCATAGCTTAGAGTTTACCGTATCCAACCCAAAAATTTCGTCTGCAAGCTGGTTTTGGCTGATGGTATTTATCTCAAAAAGTCCGGCCGGCTTAAATTCTAAGGTGATAAGCATTTGGGGCAACTTGTCCGCAATATCCGAAATATGAGGTTTTGCAGTTGGTCCCTCCAAATCCAAATATAGCCTATTGCCATCATTGGTAATTGTTATGGTGGCGCAGCCCGATGGTAATACAGTAAATCCTGCGGGCATAGTGTTTTCTGTGGGCAAGGTGATATTGTAGCTAGCTATATATCGTTTCAGGGCAGGGTGGGGGCGCACGCAAATAAAAAAGCTAGACTGCAATAAAATTCGGCTTTTATCATAAAATTCCAGCGTCACATCGTCATCCCCTCAAAACACAAAAGGGGCGCAGACATCCACGCCCCCTCATATAATTCTATTATGCAGCTTTTTTGGAAGGACAGAAGAACAAAGGAATAAGGCAAATAACCCCCAAACCAATCATTCTAGCCAAGTTGCTTACGTTGTCATAAACTTCACGACCCACAACAGCCATCCTGCCGCCTGTGTAGCTACCTTGCATACCGGAAAGGCGACCCATATAAGACTCACCAATACCCAAACGAATACCGTCCGCACCTAAGTTTACATCGATATTTGCAAGTATGCCATACAAAAATGCACCAGCAGCAAAAGCAAGAACAAGAACAAAGAACAAGAAAAGGTCAAAGCTCTTTTTATCTTTAAGGCTTACACCAAGAAACATAACGCTTCCCGTTGCCATTGCATTGTTTACCTGCAAATGATACATATTTCTGAAAAACCTCAAAGCCATACCACAGGCAAAAGCCAAGATGAAGAAAGATATAAAGGGTGGCACAACATACTGCAACACCAAAGGATAAGCGATAATAGGTATAATAAACAACACCCAGTTAAAAATGGCTTGGGCAGAACCTTTTGCAAATTTGTTTGACAGAAAAAGAGCCAAAACAATACCACCTATAAAACCGGCAAAGAGCATAAAGTTCTCTAAAAACGCACCCCAATATCCTCCTGCAGCATTTAAGCCAAACCAAACCACGTTACCAGACTGGGCAGAAATCATTGCGCCTAGGTCGTGGGTATTTAGAGCCAAAGCATTCAAAAAACCCATCACAAAGATGGAAGCAGTGGTCAAAAAAGCGACCTTAAAGGTATTCTTCTTATCGGCAGCATCAGCTGTTAACATATGTACCACACCTCTCTTTTTTATTGTCAAAAAAATGTCATATTTTGAAAAAAACAGAGCCGAAAGGCAGAATACCTCTCGGCCCCATCCAAAAGCCTTATGTAGCTTTTAATTTGTAAAGTTTGAATCTTATAGCCAAGTGATTTTGCCGGTGGCAACACAGTACACACAACCATGAACAGGCTTGGCAATACCGGGAGCTTTCTTCAAAGCTTCAACTTGGGCTTTTACGTTGGCAGGAACGCCATCTTTTTCCCAATCAGCAGCATCTTTAACGATTGGCTCAAGGTCAATCAAAATACCATCAAGCTCAGGAAGGGTGGTTCTTGTACCAGCGTGGGCATTTTTGATAGCACCACATTGGGTGTGGCCAACAACTACGATGCACTGGCTTCCCAATACATTCTCAGCAAATTGGAAGGAACCAATGGCTTCCCTATCAGCGAAGTTACCAGCATTTCTTACTACGAAGATGTTGCCGATACCTTGGTCAAAATAAATTTCTGGTGAGCAACGGCTATCAGCACAAGTAAGGATAGAAGCGAAAGGAGATTGCTGTTCGCCGGTCTTCTTAAGTGCATCTGGGTGGTCGGTTGGAACAAGTCCGTTTGCTACAAACCTTGCATTACCATCCTTTAGAAGCTTCAAAGCCTCGTCTGGGCAAGTTACTTTTACTGCTGGGTCTTGATACTTTGCCATGGTATTACCTCCTTGAAAATAATTTTTTTGATTTTATCATCCAAAGCCTGTGAAATGGCTTGGAAATTTATCTCAGGCGCAATGCGCCCTCACGTACACCTCTTATTGTTACAAGTATAATGCAGTTTGTTTCCATTGTCAAGCACTTTTTACAAAAATGTTTCAATATTACAAATTTTTTAACATTATCCGAAAAAACGCAAAATAGGGCTTGCGCACGGCGTTGGGTTGTGGTATAATATTTTTTTGTTAAAGGGATGCTCCGCTGGCTTTTGTGTATGAGTATCTATCAAGCCATTTATTTTTAGGAGGAAGTATGAATCAGAACATTTTGAAAGAGCTGGGCAAAGAGCAACTGAAAGCTGATGTTCCAGCCTTCAGCATCGGCGACACCATTCGTGTCCACAACAAAATTGTAGAGGGTAATCGTGAACGTATCCAGATTTTTGAAGGATATGTTATCAAGCGCCAAAACGGCGGCATCCAAGAAACCTTCACCGTGCGCCGTTTTTCCGGCAATGTGGGTGTGGAGAAAACTTGGCCACTCCATTCCCCAAGGGTTGAGAAGATCGAGCTTGTGCGCAAAGGCGTTGTGCGCCGTGCTAAGCTGTTCTATCTGCGTGATAGGGTGGGCAAAAAAGCAAAAATTAAAGAAGCTATTATGAAGAGAAAGTAGCATAACGCAATGCTCAAAAAAATTACCAACGACCCCGTTGTACGTATTGTTGTAAATTGGGCTATCGCTATTGCCATAGCCCTTTTTGCGTACTTATTATTGGATAATTTTGTAGTTAAATCCGCCAGAATCCAAGGACCATCAATGGAACCCACCCTCTACCATGGCGACAGGGTTTTTGTTAATCGCCTTGCCTTTGTCTTTCGCCAACCCGGTTTTGGTGATATTGTGGCATTCCCCGGCCCTGCAAACCATAGTGAAAGTTTCATCAAAAGGGTTGTGGGCTTGCCCGGGGATGTGATAAACATTGTGGCGGGCTATATTTACCGAAATGGACAAAGGCTGGATTGTGTGTATTTTCAGGGGCAAGGGTATGCCTTTGCGGGCACAACAGCTTTCCCTGTAACCGTAGGTGAAAGCACCTTCTTTGTGCTGGGTGACAACCTTGGTATTAGCAGGGACAGCCGCTTTGCAGAAGTGGGTAATGTGCATAGGGACCAAATAATTGGGCGTGTTAATTTTCGCTGGTTGCCATTGTCCCGCTTTGGTGCGGTAAATTAATTATAAAGGGAGAGTTTTATGCGTTTGGACAAATATCTAAAAATATCCCGCCTTATAAAGCGGCGCACCCTCGCCAACGAGGCTTGCGATGGCGGCAGGGTCAGTGTTAATGACAAGGTTGCAAAAGCATCCCAAAATGTTGCGGTGGGTGACATTATTGAAATACGTTTTGGCACAAACACACACAAAGTGCGGGTGCTGGAAGTTAAAGAGCATGTGCGCAAAGAAGAAACCGCCGAAATGTATGAAGCTTTGTAACAAAAATTTTTCTTGACTTTTTTGTTCATTTGTTGTATCATGTATTTTGCTTGTAAGTAAGTGGTGCAGTTGTGGCGGAAGTGGTATACGCGCAAGACTAAGGATCTTGTGGGCATAGCCCTTGCAGGTTCAAGTCCTGTCAACTGCATAAAATAAAAACCCTGATAATGTAAAGATGTCGGGGTTTTTATTTTATGCAGCAACGCAACATAAGCTAAGGGCTTGGTGAGTACACAGACGAGCCGGGCTCCAAAGATACCACCAACACCAATGTCACCGAAGGGTTTATATGGATCGTGAGCTGAAATGATGCAGGGCTTTTCCTTGTACCCGAAACAAAAGCCGATTCAAAAGGGATATTGTTGCCCACAAGTGCGCCCAAAAGGAAATTGTATTCGATTATGGTGAGTTGTTCGTTGCTTAAAACCTTTCTAAATAAAGCTCCCGAAAATAATGTTGATAGTTGTGTGTCAAGCACGGCCCTTTCCTCCCCAATATCCCAATACTGCATTATATGCTTTTGTGATGATTGTGTAAACAAGTTTTAGATGCGCCCAAATAACTGAATATAAAAAAGCGACCCCTGGTGGCCGCATTTTTTATCCCAAAACTTCCGCAAGGATTTTTACAGCATTTTCTTCCACAACCACATCTCCATGCTCGGTCAAAAATAGCTTGGAGGTTTCCATGCTGGAAAACTTGTTACCATACTCCTTCAAGATATTTTCTTGAGCTTGCGGAAGCTGGGTTTTGTGTGTGTCGATGGCAAGGTAGTACTTGTTGTTGTACTTATAAAGGGCGTTTGCACCTATGTAAACACCAGAAATTCTTGCGCAGGCATCCGCAACCGTATCTAAATTATTAAATTCAAAAATGGCTTGCTTGGTAAGTTGCGGCACAACGGGTTTGCCGTGCAAACCGCCAAAATTATGGGGTATGGGCTGATGCGGGTTACGTGGCGGATGCTGCGGATGCTGTTGTTGATTTATGTGTTGCTGGTTGCCGCTAAAAAAGGGCATGGGCGGGAAGCCGAAACGCTGATCCAACTCTTCCCGATTGGCCACTTTGGTTACGATCACCATTATGCCATCCCGAGAAACGGGTATGGCTTCAATAATTAATGGGGTTTCGCTGGATGTGTGGAAATCACACTCACCTGCTGCTCGCTCCATAATCTCCCTAAACAACTCCTGCGCTTTGATGGAGCCGTAGGAAAGCTCGCTAAGGTGCATGTTACGGTCAGATAAATCCCCTTGTGTTAGAATAAATTTTATTTGATTTTCGCTAATTCTCTCAATTTTCATGGCCACCATTCCTTTACTTGTCCATAATGGTCAATTGGCTACTTGCTAACAATTAAGAGTATATCACAAAACACGCCGCTTGTAAAGAGGTAATATTGCCTAAACTCGCAATATATTTGCCCTGTGACAAGAGGGCTTGATAAAAAGCTAATATACGAAAAACCTCAAAAACTGTTGACAATTAGGTTAGTTTGTGATAACATTATTAAGTTAATGACATACAAAGGAGTTGGTTTTATGAAAATCAGAAAAATGTTGGTGGCAGTTGCTGTAACTGCGCTAACAACAATTATATGCGCATTGACAGTATATGCCGGCGGGATAAGTGTGCTGATTGAAGATAGGTATGTAAATTTTGAAGGGCAAGCCCCCATTGCTGTGGGCGACAGCATTTTGGTTCCAGTGCATGAGGTTTTTGAGAAACTTGGTTTTGCCGTATCATATCACAGGGCAAGCCGACGCATTACCTTACAAAATGGGAACCACATAATAATTATCGCAATGGACGATGATAGATTTACACGAAATGGTGAAAGTTTTACGTTGGGCGTGCCGGCACGGCTTGTTGGCGGCACACCTATGTTGCCGTTAGGCGAAATAGTGCACACTATGGGATACATCACCCTATGGAACGGCGAAACTAACACATTATCCGTTCACAACGGGGCGATAAACCAGACCGTAACACCACAACAAATGACAGCTTCCCCACAAACCTTTTCCACGGCGCATTTAAGTGATGCAGCAAGGGAATTGATGAATTTAACCAACACCCATCGCATTGCCAACGGCTTGCCGGCTCTTGCTTGGCATGGCGGATTGGAGCAGGCCGCACAGCGACATGTAGAGGATACAGCACGTGCCCGTGTGGCGCAAAACGTGGGCTCGGACGGCTCCACCCACGCCAGTAGGATTGCAGATACAGGATATAACATGGTTTATCCCGGCGGCAACACCTTGATGGCGGGAACCAGAATTATTTCCGATGCGTTTGGAAGAATTACAGGAAATAGCACACTGGAAAGCAATCTGCTATCCCCATCTGTTACCCATACAGCTTTTGCTTACATAATACAAGGCAACCAAACCTACTTGGTTCAAAAGTTTGGAACACCGGCCATATCTGATGAAGTTAGATTTGCCCGTGAAATGCACCAAGTCGTCAACGGACACAGAGCTGCCGAAGGCTTGCCGCCCCTTGCTTGGGATGTCAATTTGGCACACATCGCCCTTTTAAGGGTGGAAAACGATAGGGTTGTTAATTTAACAGATTCTCTTGTTATTGAGCGTGCAAACCCCTTCTACGGCAATGTGTTGTCACCGGGAACCGTCATTAACACTTTGATGGGTACCGCAACTGCGCACCAGCAAATAATGAACCCCGATGCAACCCATCTGGGTATTGGATATAGGTTGACCTTTGCGGATGGCCAGCAAGTGCCCGAATTTAGCATGATTTTTGCAGCAGAAGACGAAACAACTCTGCTTGCACAGCCGCATTTTGCACCGCTTCTTGTAGATAAGGGGAGGCTGCAACAACCAACCCATACCCCACCAAACAGGCGTTTGACAGGGTACGAAATGGATGAATGGGTTGCCGAATACCGGCAAATGGGCGGCGCAAACGCTTTTGAAATAGAAGTTATGCGCCTTGTAAACCAAGAGCGCACAAGGCGTGGACTTGTGCCTGTTGAGCTGGATCCGGCTCTAATGATGGCAGCACGTTTTTATGCCGATCAAAAAGTAACTTTTGGTGATGGTATTGGTCATAATGTGGGGCCATATGCGGTAAACCCCGACAACCATCGTGGTGCTTCTGTGCAGGTTGCCACTACATTTGGAGGTATATTGCGCTGGGATGGGGGCAATTCCGCTCGGGGCGGGCGCACGCCGGAAGAGGTTGTGGGCTTTTGGATGGAATCCCATTCTCACATGCAATTTCTGCTGGGACGTGACCATAGATTTATCGGTGTTGGCATGCGCTCCACAAACAATGGGTACGACAATTCCGTTTATATGTTTATGGCAGATATACAATCTCGACAATAATGAATCGCACCACCACTGCATGTTTCTGCGGTGATGGTGTTTTTTAATAGTGCAGAGTTATACAAGAGGAGCAGATAGTTGCCTTTGGGAGTGTGGATTTTGCTTGATGCACACTGTTGTCCGCATCCGTTTTTGAAAACCCTTGACAGGATAGTTTTTGCGTGGTATATTGTTATTTGTATGATACTTAAAAATGAAACAGGGCAATTGGTGTGAGAACCACCAGCAGTCCTGCTACCGTATTTGCAACGTATCCCGCTGGCGTTTGCATAAGTCGGAAAACCTGCTTCATTTTTTTGGTAGCAAGCTTTGCAGAGAACAGGGCTGTGCTTTTTTATGTGTTCAAATTTCTCAATATTTTACTAAGGAGAGAATTAAGAATGAAGAAATTTTTTGGCATCATTGGTTTAATTGTGACTTTTGTAGTCTTTTCCGCTTGTGGAAATAATGAGGATGCCACATCCCCCACAGTAGGCGGAATTGTAAGTATAATGCCTTCGCCAACGGAAATTTTGGTGGCTTTGGGCTTCGGTGACAGCATTATAGCAACCGATGAAACATCGGCAAATATAGCGGGTATCGACCCTACAATTGCCACTTTATCTGCTTGGGGGCTTGATTTAGAATACATCATCACACTTAACCCTGATTTAGTAATAGCAAGTGAAATGATCGCCTTTGCCGGCGACCCCCTTGAACCCCTTGCAAGTCTTGGCATTAATGTGGTTTACATAGCGGATAGTAGCTCTATTGACGATATCCGTAGCGATATACGCCAAATCGCAGAAATTGTGGGCGCATTTGATGCAGGCGAAGCCTTAGTGGCCCAAATGGATGCAGAAATTGACGCAGTGCACCAAATTGTGCAGGGCATTACCCAAAGACCCACAGTGTACTTTGAAATTTGGCCCCTTTTCACCGTTGGCGGCGGCACCTTTTTGAATGAACTGATTGAAATTGCGGGCGGCGAGAATATCACGGGACACTTGGATAGTTGGCCTAATATTTCCGATGAATTTGTTCTGACGGCAAACCCTGATGTCATCCTAACATCAACCGACCCCAACTATTCAGAAAGCCCCGTGGACGAAATTCTTCACAGGACAGGGTGGGGGGGCGTTGCCGCAGTTGTTAGCGGGCGTGTATATCAAATTGATACAGATACCAGCAACCGCCCAACCCACAATGTGGTGCAGGCTCTTTGGCAAATTGCTCGTGCAATACATCCCGAATATTTTGTAGATTAGTATGGCAAATCAAAAAATAAAAATAGTAATATCAGCAGTAATCGGGTTTATGATTATACTGTTAGCGATCGGTATTGGTAGTACTTTTATTCCGCCTGTGGATATTCTAAACATCATTATTCACACCATCACCGGTAACGAATTGCCCCCCCATATCGCCCCCAGTGCATCCGTCATTGTAATCGATTTGCGACTGCCACGGGTGCTTTTGGCGTTTATCGTTGGTGGGGCATTGTCTGCTAGTGGTGCGGTTATGCAGTCGGTTTTGCGCAATCCCCTTGCGTCTTCTTACACGCTGGGGGTTGCCTCCGGTGCATCTTTGGGTGCATCTATGGTTATATTTTTAGGCTTTGCCCTGCCTGTGATAACCTTGTTCACCCTGCCAATCTTGGGTTTTTCCTTTGCGCTTGCCACCATCTTCATTGTGGTGGCAATTTCCGCTAAAATGGATTTTGGGATGAGTAATCACACAATAATCCTTATGGGCATGGTGATCTCTTTGTTTGTTAATGCCATAATCACCTTAATGTTCGCCATGTTTAGAGAAAGTATGCAAAGGATGGTTTTTTGGCAAATGGGCAGTTTTCAGGGACAGGGTTGGCAAACAATAGCAATCGTTGCCCCGTTGACTATTTTGTGCATAATACTTATAAGCCGGCGAAGTATGGAAATGGATGTACTGACCTTCGGGGAAGAGCAGGCAGGGACAATGGGCGTTGCCACTAAGCGCACAAAAACGGGGTTGATGGTGCTTGCCGCCGCCCTAACGGGCGGAAGTATCGCCTTTGTGGGCACAATTGGTTTTGTTGACTTGGTCGCCCCCCACGTGGTACGTAAATTGTTTGGTGCTGCGCATAAGGTTGTTATCCCTATGTCCGCTTTAATTGGCGGCACCTTTATGGTGCTGGCAGATCTTGTGGCAAGGACAGTGATGTCACCGGCAGAGCTGCCGATAGGCGTTATTACCGCCATAGTTGGTGCACCGTTTTTACCCATAATATATTTTATGAAACGGAAGAGATGATATTATGAAATTCGCCATGTCATATAGCGGCGGCAAGGAATCCGCCCTTGCTCTGCATAAATTTACAGGTCAGGGCAACACACCGGTTGCCCTGATAACCACATACAACCAAGACACAGACCGCTCCCTTTTCCATGGTTTGTCGTCAAATGTGCTAAAACGTGTATCACAGTCACTTAGTATTCCGCTAATTTTGACCAACACAACCGCCGAAAATTATAATAAAGACTTTGAAATAGCATTAAAGCGAGCCAAGGAAACAGGCGCAGTAGCCTGTGTTTTTGGGGATATTGATATTGAAGGGCATAGGGAGTGGGCCACCCAGCGTTGTGATAATGTGGGGATTAAAGCGATATTTCCCTTATGGGACATGCCACGTCAAAATGTGGTTTACGAACTTGTTGACAGTGGTTTTGTGGCAAGCCTAACCGTTGTAAACACAAAATTTCTTGATGAAAAATTTTTGGGCAAGCAACTAACAAAGGAGCTTGCCAAAAAAATTGTTGCCACAGGGGCGGATATTTGCGGCGAAAATGGCGAATACCATACATTTGTATCAAATTCCCCCATGTTTGCTTACCCTGTGGATTTTGTGTGGGGCAAGCGACATTATAAAGACGGTTACGCCATGTTGGAGGTGATATGATGGATATAAAAAATAGTTATAAATTCTTTAACAACACGGCTTGTCAATATTTCCCATGCCACGAAAAGCCCGACAAGGAACATTTTAACTGCCTTTTTTGCTATTGCCCTTTATACATGTTGGGAGATAAATGCGGTGGTAGGTTTCAGTATCACGGTGGGTTGAAGGACTGCTCTGCGTGCCATCTACCTCATTTGCCCGAATATTACGACACGATAGTTGCGAAATTAAGCGAGCATATAAGTGAGGGCGTGGATGATTACTTTAACTAATGTATCGGCAGGGTACGGGGCAGGAAATGTGCTTGAAAATATTTCCTTGGAAATAATTGGCAACATTTCCATTGTGGGACCCAATGGTTGCGGCAAAACAACCTTGTTAAAGGTGATGGCAGGCCTTTTGCCCCACAAAGGTGATGTGGAAATTGGCGGCAAACCTATTTCCGAAATGAAAAGGCAGGAGGTTGCCGGCAAAATTGCCATGTTAAGCCAGCAACCCGCAATTTATTTTGATTACACAGTGTTTGATGCGGTGATGATGGGACGGTACATCCACATAAAAAACAGGCTTATGGTAAGCCCGTCAAATGCGGATAAAGAAGCGGTGTTCCGCAGTTTAGTGGCGGTGGGGCTGTTAGAGCTAAAGAACAGGAGTATATCCAAGCTGTCAGGCGGACAATTGCAACGGGTTTTCCTCGCCCGTGCCTTGGCGCAAGAACCCTGCATAATCCTGCTGGACGAGCCAACAAACCACCTTGACCTAAAATGCCAAGTAGAAATTGTAAACTACCTTAAAATTTGGTCAAAGGAAGGCAACAGGGCAGTGGTAGGTGTTTTGCACGATATTAACCTCGCCATGTCCTTAGCTGATGAAATTGTCGTGATGAAAGATGGCAAAATCCACACCACAGGCAAGGCTGCGGATATTGTGGCTGGTGGTGTATTGAACCAAGTTTATCAAATGGATGTGGCTGCCCATATGCAAAATTCGTTAAAGAAGTGGGTTCTCGGGACGCAGTCAATCGGATAAAAAGACAAGTTTAGTGATACTGTTTTGGGGTTGTTTGAGCATAACGGCCACGTCATGTTTGAGTGACATAACCATTTTTAATAAAAAAGCGCAGATGCGGAAATCGACGCCCGTCTGCGCTTGTTTTTAACGTCGCTCCACCACAAACTTGATGGATGTTTTAGATTCACCGTCAATGTCCAGTTGAGCAAAGGCGGGAATACTAACAAGGTCGATGCCGTTGGGAGCAACATATCCCCTCGCAATCGCAATGGATTTTACCGCTTGGTTTACGGCGGCGGCACCAATCGTCACCACCTCCACCGACTGGCCGGTACGTACAACGGCGGCGATGGCACCTGCCACGGACTTAGGAACCGAGTTTGCTGAGACTTTAAGGGTTTCCATAAAATCTGCCTCCTTGTGGCATAATATAAACTTCCTGTTAATATGATAACATATTGTTGCCCATTTGTAAAGGGGGAATTTTTATGTTGCGTCCAAAATCTTTAATGGCTGGTGATGCAGTGGCGCTGGTGGCCCTTTCATCACCGCCTGAAACGCCCTGTTTGGTGGATTTTGCTGTGGATTTTGTAAAAAGCTTAGGTCTTGTGCCCGTTTTAGGTGATAGTTGCAAGGCAACCCATGGATATTTGGCGGGAAGCGATGATTTGCGAGCCAAGGATGCCAACTGGGCATTTGCTGACAAGGAAATTGCGGGGGTTTTCTGCATTCGTGGTGGGTATGGCATACAAAGGATTTTGGATAAAATCGATTTTGGCATGGTGCGCCAAAATCCCAAGCCATTGTTTGGGTACAGCGATGTAACAGCACTGCACACCGCCATAAACCAGCTTGCGGGTTTTATTACATACCACACGCCAATGCTTTCCACCCCCGGCTTTGTGCGAGCCGACGGTTACACCTTGGGTAAGTTTGCAAAGCAGATTTTTACACCGGGTGCGCAGGTTTTTGCCAATCCCGAGGGGTTTAATTGGGAATTTGCGGTAGAAGGGCTTGCAATCGGGCGTTTGTGCGGCGGAAACCTTTCGATACTTACCTCTTCACTGGGCACAGCATTTGAAATTGACACCAAAGGCAAAATCCTGTTTATTGAGGAAGTGGGGGAGGAGCCTTATAAAATCGATAGAATGTTAAACCAATTACGGTTAGCTGGCAAGCTTGATGACTGTGTTGGTCTGGTGTTTGGAGATTTTGCGGATTGCGAACCAAAAGAGCATGAAAAAAACCTAACCATCCCCGAAGTTGTTAGCAGTCTTGGACTTAGAGTGCCAACGATGACTAATTTCCGTTGCGGACATTGTTATCCCACAGCATCTTTGCCCATGGGGGCTTTTGCCCGCCTAAGTGCGGCCAACAATACTTTTGAGGTGCTTGAATGATGGCGGTTGCAAAACTACCCATAGTGCCTGTATTAGCCGAGCCACGCATAACTGCCGAAAGGGCGGACGAAATTTTATATGGATGGCAGGTAGAAGTTTTAGGGCGTTTTGGAGAGTTTTGCCATGTGGAAACCGACTATGGTTATCAAGGGTATATATTAGCGGGAGACTTGGTGGCGGCAAGCACCAACACTGCAACCCACCGCATTTTCCACAACCTTATAGATGCAGTTGCCGCACCCCATGTGCGGGGAGATGTAATTACAACATTGCCAAGGGGCGCAATAGTTAATGTAATCGGAAATATTGGGGAATATGCACCAGTTAGGTTGGTGGATGGCAGGGTTGCCCATATACGTAGCCATTTTTTGGAAACCTCCGTACCGCCCGCTTTTGAACTTGATGAAGAGACCTTACGCCAAAACCTTGTAAACACCGCCAAATTGTATATAGGCACCCAATATCGCTGGGGCGGCAAAACACATGAAGGTATTGATTGCAGCGGGCTTACATTTATGGCCTATCGCCTTAACGGAACCACCATATGGCGTGATGCCCATTACAAAGAGGGGTATCCCTTGCGAAAAATCCCGCCGGCAGTGGCACGGGCGGGAGATTTGCTTTATTTTGAAGGTCATGTTGCGATGTGGATGGAATACGGTAAAATAATCCATTCTGCTTATGACAATAAGATGGTAAAAGTGCAGAATTTAGCCGTTTACCCTCAAAAACCCCTCTATGCTTGTACCATTTTTTGATATTATTCGACATTTTTCCTTAAAAAATTGCAATTTTCCATTTATTTTTTTGGTGCGCTGTGTTATAATTGATACAAAGGAGTGACAATATGTTAAGCACAAGACAAAAATATAAAGTGGAAGCCTTTGGAGCCAACTTGAAGAGGATGCGCAAGCAAAAAGGTTTTGCTAAGGCAAATGCCTTGTCGGCGTTTTTAGAAAAATCCCCTTCATACATCAGTATGTTGGAAGGCGGCAAACGCCACCCAACCATAGAAAGCCTTTTGGAGATTTGTGAGTTTTTTGGCACTTGCCCCAACACACTGCTAAAAGCCCCTGAAACAGGAATGCGTCTACGGGAATCTATCGTTTCTTACGATAGCGGCAGCTATATGGAAAAAGAAAAGCGTCACGAGATGCTTTTGTGTATCTTGGACACCTTTAATCCCGACGAGCTTGCCCATGTAACCGAGATGATAGAAAGCTTCCAAAAATTTACCCTTACTAAAAAATCCGTTAGATAATATGTGTCCACATAAAGCCTTCACACAAATCGGCTGATTTCTTTACGAAGGCGGCCAATAATTTTTTTCTCAAGCCGTGATATGTAGGATTGAGAAATGCCAAGCAAATCTGCAACTTCTTTTTGGGTCATTTCCTCGCCGTCACGCTCCAAGCCATAACGAAGCTCCATAATGCGTTTTTCCCGCTGGGTTAGTTTTTCCATGGCAAGGCGCAATATCTCCTTATCCGCTTCGTCCTCAATGTCCTTGTATATGATGTCCACATCCGTACCTAAAACATCAGATAACAACAGTTCATTACCATCCCAATCCACATTTAACGGCTCGTCAATACTAACTTCGCTTTTGAGTTTAGCAGAGCGGCGCAAATACATCAAAATTTCATTTTCAATACAACGGCTGGCATAGGTGGCAAGCTTGATTTTTTTGTCGGTCTTAAAAGTGTTAATGGCTTTGATTAAGCCTATTGTGCCAATTGAAATCAAATCCTCCACATTCAGTCCTGTGTTTTCAAATTTGCGGGCTATATAAACCACAAGGCGCAAATTCCGCTCTATTAACGTGTCACGGGCTTTTCCACAGCCATTTTCAAGCTTTGCTAAGCACTCCGCCTCCTCATCAGGTTTTAGGGGCGGGGGCAGGGTGTCGCTACCACCGATGTAGTACAGCGTGCCTGCTTGCATTTTTAACATCCACATTCTAACCTTATGTATAATTTTTTTTAGAGTTTTCAGCATTTTGTGCCTCCTGTTTTTTATTATATAGCATTGGATTAATTAATCCACCATACTCATCGTTAATTGATAAGTCAAAGTCACAGATAGCTACAATAGCACTTTGCACCATCTCGCCGTCAACCTTAACCATATCAGGACGAAAGCCTAACATTACACCGTTTTGTTGCCCGATTGCTCTAAAAGGGATTAGGCGGAATTTGGATTGCCAGCCCGCTTCACCAAAAGCTTTTGTCACCGCCTCCAAATCATCTTGTAGGCCTTGCAAAAACAGGTTGCGTATGGCTTTTGGTAAAATATGGGCGATTGCACCGACTTCTGAGATTATGACGGGGTTTTGGCCAATGGGCTCTGTCAACGTCATACCCGTGTCCACTAACGCTCGGAATTGTACTGCTTGCTCCCCAACAATCACACTGATGCAACAGAAAATTTGTTTATCCAGTGCCTTATCTGCAATATAACGCTTAGCAAATTTTACCATCACCAAGGACAATGCAGCCGCAACCGCCAAATTTAAGGGTGTAGCATGCACAGTTGCGAAATTAGCTGTGGACAGCCCTTGTCCACCCGTTAAATTCATAATAACCAGTACAAGCCCCCCCAAAGCAAATGCCGATATGTAAGCCAAGCCTAAATTTATTAAAAACCGCCGCCAGCCACCAAAGGAAAAAGCAACAACCACACCGGGGGCAAGAATTGCAAAGGATGTAAATTCGTTTAACATCCATCGCAAAGGCGAAAACAGCAATAACACATACAATAATGCTGAAAATGCGCCCCCCAGACCAAGCCGCCAAAGCTTTGCCGCCCTTCGCCCAAGGGCATTTACCAAAACCATCACCACGGTATTTATCCCAAAATTTACTAAAAATACCACATCAGCATACACATCAATAATCATAAGAATATTATACAGGCATGTGGGCTTATTTTTTGTAATTTTTTCCAAGCGAGAACATGAAAAATTTTTGACAAAAACAGCTTGCTTTTTTAATTATTAAATATTATAATGTATGTAATTGAAATATTTGATAGGGGGGCAGGCAATGGATTTTAAGCAATTGGAAGCCTTTGTTAATGTGGTTGAAAAGGGTAGCTTTTCTCGTGCCGCCGAAGCCATTTATTTGTCGCAACCCTCGGTTAGCACCTATGTTAGCTCCTTGGAGCGGGAGATGGGCGTTGTTCTCATAAACCGTTCTACCAAAGAAATATTACCCACAATGGCCGGCAAAGTTTTCTATGAAAACGCCAAGGAATTGTTAGCATTAAAATCTAAGACAATAGAGAAAATAAAGGGCCTGTCCGGGGATTTTAGCGGTGAAATTGACATTATAGCCTCATCTGTGCCAGCCCAATACATACTGCCCCGTGCCATCGCCCAATTTAACAACGTTTATCCGGAAGTTTCCTTTAATGTAAAACAGGCCACAACCTTGGGTGTTTCACGGGCAATTGCCACAGGGCAGGCAGAGATTGGTTTTGCAGGAAGCATTGTAGATGGTACAAAGTGCACATTTACACAATTTTTATGTGACCGTATGGTTTTGATAGCCCCCAGTAATGATGATTTTTGTGAAAGTTTAGAATATTCCCTCGGGGCACTGTTGCGGGAATACCGCTTTGTGGGGCGGGAAAAAGGGTCGGGCACAAGAAGTGAGTATGAGCAGTTTTTTGAAGAGCAAAATATAGACCCTGAAACTCTAAGTAATTGCATTAATTTTGACAACACCCAAAGCATTATCAACGCAGTAGTGAATGGTCTAGGTATTTCTATTGTTTCGCATTTTGCCGTGGAAACTTATATTTACAAGAAAATGGTTGTGCCTTTGAAGCTAACTTGCACCCTTCCCCAGCGCAAACTTTACTATGTACACAAAAAAAGCTTTACAAGATCCCACTTGGTAGATCTTTTCATCAACTTTCTCACAAAAGAATATAAAAAGACCATGGGTTTTTAGTCCATGGTCTTTTTTGCTATCGCTCGACTTTTTCCGCTAACTTTTCCTGCACATTTATGGTTTCTGCACCCGGCTTCCACTTGGCAGGGCAAACCACGCCGGGATTTGCTGCCATAAATTGGCCTGCTTGCACCTTGCGCAAAAGCTCATCGGCATTTCTACCCATACCGCCGCCGCTTATCTCGTAAGCCTCCACTTCCCCTTGGGGGTTGATAATGATTGTTGCACGCCGGGAAATGCCAGCTTTTGGGATAATTAAATCAAATTGGTTGCAAAGCTGGTGGCCGGGGTCGCCCACCATGGGATATTTTATTTTTTTAAGGGGTTTGCTACTAATCCACCAAGCCCTGTGGGTGAAATGTGTGTCGGTGGAGATTGCATAAATTTCGCAATCGATTTTTTGAAATTCTTCATAAAGATCTGCCAGATCTTCTAATTCGGTTGGTCAAACAAAGGTGAAATCGGATGGATAGAAAAATAGCACCGACCATTTGCCTTCCAAATTTTTTTCGGTAATTTCCTTAAACTCGCAATCCCAAAAGGTTTGCAGGGTAAAAGGTTCAACTTTTTTGCCCATTATCATAATATTTTCCTCCTTAGATGGTCTTATTTTTTAATTCCTACTAATACTATAACACAACTCGGAATTAACTGCAAGAGAAACTTGCATTTTTTTGAAAAAAGGTGTATACTGTTTTTATTATTTACAGGGGGCTGTTTGCTATGGAAAAATGGATGAGTTATTATCTAAATAAAGTGTTGGAAATAAACAATAAATTAACGCACCCGCCAAAGGCCATGGTTGTTACTTATGGTTGCCAGATGAATGCCCGTGATTCGGAAAAATTAGCAGGAATGCTGACCAAAATGGGTTATAAGATGACCGAGGATGAGGATGTGGCTGATTTAGTAATTTTTAACACATGTTGCGTGCGGGAAAATGCCGAAAACCGCCTGTATGGCAATTTAGGTAATTTTAAGGAGCGCAAAGCCAAAAACCGCAACCTAAAACTTGTTTTGTGCGGCTGCATGATGCAACAAGACATAGTGGTAGAAAAAATTAAAACATCCTATCCTTATGTTGATGTGATTTTTGGGACTTTTAATATTTACCGTTTTCCAGAACTTTTGCACAGCAGCATGGAAACAAAAGGCATAATAGTTGATATTTGGCAGGAAGCACCCGAGATTGTGGAGGACTTGCCCAGTTTGCGGGAATATCCTTTCAAGGCCGGGGTAAACATAATGTATGGTTGCGATAACCACTGCACATTTTGCATCGTGCCTTATGTGCGGGGCAGGGAGCGCAGCCGCCAACCCGAAGATATTTTAGCGGAAGTACAGGCTTTGGCAGCAGATGGTGTGCGGGAAATAATGCTGCTGGGGCAGAATGTAAACAGCTATGCCGGCAGCATAAGCTTTGCAGAACTTTTGCATATGGTTAGCCAGGTTGATGGGATTAACCGCATCCGCTTTATTTCCAACCACCCTAAGGATATGAATGATGATGTTATCAACGCTATTCGTGATTTGCCAAAAGTTTGCAACTATCTACACTTGCCGTTTCAAGCTGGTTCGGACAGGCTTTTGTTTGAAATGAACCGCAGGCACACCAAACAATGGTATCTGGACTTGATTGACAAAGTACGGTCACAAATCCCGGGCATTGCCATTACAACTGATATTATGGTAGGCTTTCCCGGTGAAACGGAGGAGGATTTTCAAGATACCTTGGATGTGGTGCGCCACGCACGCTTTGCATCAGCATTTACATTTATTTACAGCCGACGGCTTGGCACGCCCGCCGATGCCATGGAAAACCAAGTGGATGAAAAGGTTGTAAAAGAACGTTTTAGCCGCCTTTTGGAGGAGGTAAACCGTATTACGGGTGAAATATCGACCGAAAAGATAGGGCAAACACTGGAAGTTTTGGTAGAAAGCATTGGCAAAGATGGCTTACTGAATGGGCGGGCCGATGACAATTCCCTGGTGCATTTTGCAGGCGTAGAAAGGCTTTTAGGGCAGTTGGTAAAAATAAAAATTATTGAAGCAAAAACATTTTATTTGACTGGGGAGATTGTGTGACAATATATCAAGAAAAAGCCCGCAATTTAGCAGACGAGTTGCTGTTATCCGAAGCTTCTAAGAATTACGCCCACGCTTTTGCGCGATTGGAGGAGGATTTAGATAATGCAGATACCCGAGAGCGATTTTTGAGGGCGAGGGCGGAATACCGAGTTCTTGTAGAGGGTGTTGTGGGGATGATACGTACTATAACAGGCGTGGATGAGGTAGCCGGCGGCGGGTGCGGTGGATGTTGCGGAGGCGGAAGATGAATTGGTCACCCATGATGCAACAGTATCTAAAAATTAAAGATGCCCACAAGGATGCTTTGATTTTCTTTCGTCTTGGGGATTTTTATGAGTTGTTTTTTGAAGATGCCCACATTGTGGCAGATGCCCTTGGCCTGCAACTTACCCAAAGGGACACGGGCAAGGGGAAGGCTCCAATGTGCGGCGTTCCCCATCATTCTGCTGATGGGTATATTCGCAAATTAGTAGAGCTTGGGCATGATGTTGCTTTGTGCGAACAAATTCAGCAAGGTCAAAGCGGAAAGGCTATTATGGAGCGGAATGTTGTGCGGGTTTTTACACCCGGCACACTTTTTGATGATGAGGGAGAAGCTCGCTACATCGCCGCCATTTGTGCAGAAAATACAGGCTTCGGAATAGCTTACTGTGATGTGTCTACCGGGGATTTTTATGCCGCCAGTTTTGACACCTCGGACAAGTTGTTAGATGAAATCACTAAAATCCGACCCGCAGAAATTGTTGCAGGAAGTGGTTTTGATGATTGCGAGTTTGATGTGCCCACCAAAACCTACCATTTTTGGGCGTTTATGCCTTCAACAGCTCAGGAGCGGCTGATTAATCATTTTGGTAAGGAGAAATTTGATGCCTTTGGCTCAATACCTCGTCCAGCTTTATCTGCAGGGGGCGGCTTGCTGGAATATTTATATGAAACCCAGCTAAACAACCTTTCTCACATCATTAAACTAAATTTATACAACACATCCACCTACATGCCTCTTGACCAGTCTGCAAGGCGAAATTTGGAGCTTTTTGAAACAATGTTAGGGCAGGAGCGCAAAGGCAGCTTGCTATGGGTGCTGGACGACACCAAAACCCCCATGGGCAGGCGTTTGTTGTGTAAATGGATGATGTCACCATTGATTGGTGTTGATGATATCAATACACGCCAAAAATCCGTGAAAGAATATGCCGAAAACCCTGCTTTGCGGGACAATGTAAGGGCAAGCCTTGCAAAAATCGGGGATTTGGAGCGGTTTTGTGCTAAAATTACATACAAACGAACCACGCCAAGGGATATATTAGTATTGGAAAAATCAATGGAAGCTATCCAAAATTTACCAAAGAGCTTTGCCGCCAGCTTAAATACATATCTTGCTGATAATTTGGACTATATGGGGGACTTGCTGTGCAAAATTCGTGGGGCAATTTCCTTTGAGGAGGGTAGGGTTTTTGCAAACGGCTTTCACCAAAAGCTGGATAACTTGCGAAGCCATTTGGCTCAGATATTGGATGAGATTGGTAAATATGAGCAAGAGCAGCGGGTAAATACCGGAATCAAGGGATTAAAAGTAAACCAAAATAAGATTTTTGGATATTATATCGAAATTCCCAACAGCCAGCGTAATAAAATTCCCGAAGGTTATACATCACGACAAACCTTGGCAAATCACCAGCGATATTCCACTGAAACCTTAAAGCAGCTGGAAGTGCAACTTTTAACCAACACCCAAGAAATTGCAGATTTGGAAGAAGCTCTCCTAAACGACTTGCGCAACCAAATTGCCGATGAAGCCCATAGAATACAATCTACAGCACACATACTTGCCCATATGGACGCCTTACAGTCCCTTGGTGAAGTTGCCTGCAAACATAATTATTGTTGCCCAAAATTAAACACCAAGGGCATCACAGAAATCAAAGATGGGCGACATCCTGTTATTGAGCAACTTTTCCCTAATTTTGAACCTAATGACCTGAATTTGAGCCATGACAAGAAAATTGCAATTATCACAGGCCCAAACATGGCGGGCAAATCCACATTTATGCGCCAAACGGCACTTATTCAAATTATGGCGCAGATAGGGAGTTTTGTGCCTGCAAAATCTGCCAATCTTACTATTTGCGACCAAATTTTTACACGTGTAGGGGCGGGGGATGATTTAAGCCGTGGCAGATCCACCTTTATGGTGGAAATGGCGGAGCTTGCCTATATTTTAGACAATGCCACCGCAAACAGCCTAATTTTACTGGACGAAGTAGGGAGGGGCACGGGCACATCTGATGGACTTTCCATTGCCGTTTCTGTTTTGGAATATATCGCAGAAAAAGTTGGTGCAAAAACCCTTTTTGCCACCCATTATCACGAACTTGTCGCAAGTGAAAACAAGATTGGCGGGGTTTTTAATCTGTCCATGGCGGTGGAGGAGAGCGGGGGAAGCATCAAGTTTTTATGGAAAGTGGTTGAGGGTGGCACCGACAAAAGCCATGGCATTTTTGTGGCGAAAATGGCAGGATTGCCCGAAACTGTTGTGGAGCGCTCCCTCCAATTGCACAACAAAATTGTGGTGCAGGGCATTTTCGGCGAGGATGCGCTGACAAAAGATAGTAATATAAATTACCTTACTGCCAAAGAAGTGATGCAACGCTTTCGCATGCACCTTGATGAGCATTTGCTTACAGAAATCATCACAAAAAAAGAAGCAGAAACAGCAAGAAGGGTTTTGGATATTATAGACAAACATTTAGATGGCAAGGGGCGATAATATTGGATAAAATTATCATCATTGGCGGACCCACAGCCACAGGCAAAAGCGGTACAGCGGTGGCTTTGGCAAAGTTGATTTTTGGGGAAATCATCTCGGCGGATTCTATGCAGATTTACCACGGAATGGATATTGGAACTGCCAAAATTTTACATAAAGAGATGGAAGGTGTTCCCCACCATTTAATTGACCAAATAAGTCCCGACCAACCCTATAATGTGGCCATTTTTAAGGCAGCAGCCAAGGAGTTGATTGGGCAAATTATCAGCCGTGGGGCAACCCCCATAATCTGCGGCGGCACAGGTTTTTACATTAATGCCCTGCTGTATGATGTGGACTTTGACCAAAAAGCCGACCCCAACCCGGAATATCGAAAAAAGTTGCAAATGATGAATGCTGACCAGCTTTTTACCATACTGGAACAGCACGATCCCTGTTCGGCGCAAGTGCTGGATAAAAACAATATTAAACGGGTGATGCGTGCACTTGAATTTTATCATGTAACGGGCCAACGCATAAGCGACCATAACCAAAACCAGCGGTCAAGACCGTCCGCCTATGATGCACATATTTTCATACTCAACAACCATCGTGACCGCCTTTATAGCCGCATTAACAAACGGGTGGATGACATGGTGGAAAAAGGACTGGTAGAGGAGGTTCGCTTTTTACTTGACAGATATGACCCCGCACTGGTTTCCATGCAGGGGCTGGGCTATAAGGAGATTGTGCCATATTTGCAGGGCGAAACCGACTTGGAGGCGGCAGTTAATGCCATAAAACAAGGCACAAGGCGTTTTGCCAAGCGGCAAATAACTTGGTTCAAACACCAGCTTCCCAGTGCAATATGGCTGGATGTTGACAACTATCAAAATTTTGGACACATTGCCGAGGAGATTAAAAAACGAATTGAAAAGTGTTGACCAAGTTGGTAGTTAGGGTTATAATTAGTAGTGAAATCCACTTCGCTTTGCCTGCAATGACGGAGTGGCGCATACACAAAGGAGAACAGAATATGACATTACAAGATTTATTTTTAGAAAAGTTCGGCATAAAGCCGGAGGTACTTGAGTTTTGCAACAAAGTGGAGCAAGAAGCACAAGCACGCTTTCGTGAAGTAGAGGAAATTGGTGAATTTAACCAAGCCAAGGTGCTTGCCGCTTGTATAAAAGCCGGCTTATCCGAATCCCATTTTGCGGGCACAACAGGCTATGGTGATGGCGATATCGGGCGTGAAACCATAGATGCCATCTACGCCGATGCTTTTGGTGCAGATTATGCCATGGTGCGCATGCAAATGATTTCGGGCACCCATGCCCTGTCTACAGCATTTTTTGGTAGCTTGCGCCATGGTGATGAGTTAATTTATGCCACAGGGCAACCTTACGACACCTTGCATCGTGTTATCGGCATTACACCCACCCAAGGCTCGCTAATCGACCATGGTGTAAAATACACCCAAATTGCCTTGTTGCCCGATGGTGGTGTGGATTACAAAAAATTAGCCGACAGCATTACCAAACAGACAAAGGTTGTGGCGATTCAGCGTTCCAAGGGTTATAGCTTCCAAACAGGCTTTCCTGTTTCGGAAATTAAAAAGATGGTAGAATGCGTCCGTAGTGTGCGCAAAGACGTGCTTATTATGGTTGATAACTGCTACGGTGAATTTGTTGAAAAGTTAGAGCCCACTCAGGTTGGCGTGGATGCTATCGTTGGCTCGCTTATTAAAAATCCCGGCGGCGGTATAGCTAACACAGGCGGTTACATAGTTGGCGGCCAAACCTTTGTGGAAAATGCCGCCCGCAAGTTGTTTTCCCCGGCCATGGGCTTGCAACTGGGTGCAACACTTGGTGAAAATAAGCCGATGGCAATGGGCTTTTTCCTTGCCCCGTCTATGGTGGCAGGCAGTGTAAAATCCGCCATTTTTATGGATGAGGTGTTTAGCCGTCTTGGTTTTAAAACATCACCCCCGGCCAGCGTAACCCGCACCGATACGCCGCAGGTTATCCGCCTTGGATCCGCCGAGCGCATGACAGCATTTTCACGTGGCATTCAAAAAGCCGCCCCGGTTGATAGCATGTATGCCCCGGAAGCTGTGTACATGCCCGGTTATGCTGATCCAATCATATCCGCCGCCGGCTCCTTCATCCAAGGTAGCACCAGCGAACTATCCTGTGATGGCCCAATCCGCCCACCTTATGATTTGTACGTGCAAGGTGGCTTAACATGGCATCACGGTAAAATTGGCTGCATAATGGCACTTAACGAGATGTACATGGATGGTTTGGTGGAAATCCCTAAATAGGCGGTGTTATAATGCTTTTCAAGAAAAACAAAAAACCGAAAGGGCGTGTAATTTGCCCAATTCCTGTAATTATCAAAATATTGCAAGCGGCCGTTGATGGTAATGAGGGTATGTGCGAATTTGTTATCGACCTTGAGGGAGCCCGCCACAAATTGGGTCTTGTAAGCGACTTTAACAGGCGGCAAGGTTTTTTTGACCCCATATTTTATCTTGACGAGCACAAGTTTGATACTTTGGAGAAATTCAAAGCAGGGGCGATTTTAGGCGGACAAATTTTTGCCGAGAGAAGCGATCAAGTAGAAATTTTGGACATGGACAATGGCGCAACAAAATTTCCGTGGCACACTTTTTTGGAAAGTTATGTGACCCCATGAATTTCGTTAAATAATTTACAAAAAAGTATTGACGAGCAACCACAAAATCTGTTACAATAACGTAACAATAAAATTTTGGGAGGAAACTTCTATGCTAAATCAACAAACCCATAAGCGTGTAAGCCTTTTTGTGGACATTTTGATGTTCGTCATGCTAATCGGCTTAATGCTTACCCCTTATCTGATGCGTATGGATGGTATCGGAAGAAGTTGGTATTTGTTTGGATGGAACTGGCACCTTGCCTCTTGGCATATGCTTTTTGGTGCTATCCTTGCCGTGCTTTTCCTTTTCCACATCATCATCAACTTTAAGTGGTTGACTGGTGTTGCGCAAAACTGGGCAAAGGGCAACCAAGCAACAAAAGCCAAGTTTTGGATGATGATTTTGGTATGTATCTTCATGTCCGCATCCATCATCACAGGCATTTTGTGGGGCCTTGGAACCGGCGTGCCCGGCCCTGGCCTTTTCGGTGGCGTTGGCCCTATCGAAAGCCTTGGTCCAAATTCTGCCATTTCTTTCTGGCACACACTCACTTCTTGGGCAGCATTTTTCTTTACGGGCATACATATTGGCCTGCATTTTGCAAAGTTTTTGTCCTTTACACAAAAACCAAAGCCAAAGCCAGCTGCAGCCCCAGCCGCCAAGGCGGAGTAGATTTTACAACAAAAACACTAAGCCGTCCTTTTGGGCGGCTTTTGTGACAGGAGGTATTATAAATAGTGGAATGTATCATAAATGATTTGCCAATTTACTATGAGGAATACGGTGAAGGCAAGCCTGTTTTGTGCTTACACCGTTTTACCGAAGATCATCGGATGATGAAAGGTTGCCTTGAGCCGTTTTTTGCGGGCACCAAAGGATACCGCAGAATTTATCTGGATATGCCCGGCATGGGTAAAACCCCTGCAATAGACTGGATTAAAAATGCCGACATTATGCTTGACATATTGAAAAAGTTCGTTGCCGAAGCTATTGGGGATGAAGAATTTTTGTTGATTGCCGCATCCTATGGTGTTTACGTGTCGCTGGGTATGGTATATGTAGGTGGTATGAATATTAGCGGTATGTTTTTATTTAACCCCTGCACGGTCGCAGACTCTAAAAAACGCAGGCTTCCCGAAGGAGCAAAAATTTTCAAGGAAGATTGCTTGGAAGAATTCATTGACGGCGAAGGTGTGGAAAATTCCAATTACTTTTTCGAAGATGCAGTTGTGCAGACAAGGGAGACGTGGATAAGGTTCAAAACTGATATTTTGCCGGCATACCAACTAGCTGATTATGATTTTTGTGAGAATTATCGCAAAAACGGTTATTCCTTCACTTTCGATAGTGGACCTGCAATTCTCAAAACCAATCACAATAATTACGGGACGACAGGATAACAGTGCAGGATATAAGGATTCTTGGGATTTATTAAATCATCTACCTCACCTAACTTTTACCACCCTGGATGGAGTTGGACATCTTATGCAAATCGAAAATCCAGAAGCTTTTAATTTTCACTTAAAAGATTGGCTTACCAGAATCCGCACCACTTTATAAACGAAAGGAATTTTATATGGAATGCATGATAAATGATTTAATATGAGGAATGCGGTGAAGGCAAGTCAATATTTATGTTTGCACGACTTCCCGATCGACCATATGTCGATAATTGGTGGCGAAAGTTTTTTGTTGGCGGGATACTCCTATGTCGGTTATTTATCTGGCTTTTGCGGGCGAAATGGATATTGATGGCACTTTCCCTACTTGCACCCGCCACTGTTATTAAAGGGTTTGCAATTCACAAAGCCCGCTACCATGCTTTGTGGAAGACAGGATGATATGGCTGGGTATGAGGATCCATTGGGCATCTTAAAACGTCTGCCACGCCTTACATATGTGGTTTGAGGCGGTGCCGGACATGCCTTGCAAATAGGAAATCCGCAGGCTTTCACTTCAATTTCAAAGATTGGCTTTCCAAAATTTAATTAAATATAGAGGAGGAAATTTTTATGAAAATTGGCATCAACGGTTTTGGGCGCATTGGCCGCCTTGTGTTTCGTGCGGCGGTAGAGCGGGGGATAGAAGTAGCCGCCATCAACGACCCATTTATAGACCTGGATTATATGGTATATATGCTAAAATACGATACTGTTCATGGGCGCTTTAAGGGTGATGTTGCCACGGCGGACGGCAAGCTGGTTGTAAACGGTAAGGCGATTTGCCATTTTGCCGAAAGAAATCCCGCCGACATCCCGTGGGGACAGGCCGGGGCTGAGTATGTCGTTGAAAGTACAGGGGTTTTCACCACTAAAGATGCAGCATCTGCACATTTGAAGGGTGGAGCTAAAAAAGTGGTAATTTCTGCCCCTTCTGCTGATGCGCCAATGTATGTTATGGGTGTTAATCACGACAAATATGATGGTGCGGACATCGTTTCCAACGCCAGTTGCACCACAAACTGCCTTGCCCCACTTGCAAAGGTTATACACGATAAATATGGTATTTTGGAGGGGTTGATGACCACCGTGCATGCCGCAACCAACACCCAAGCGGTAGTGGATGCCCCATCTGCCAAAGATTGGCGTGGGGGCAGGGCTGCCGGCGGCAACATAATCCCCAGCTCTACGGGAGCGGCAAGGGCTGTTGGGCAGGTAATTCCCGAACTTAATGGAAAATTGACAGGCATGGCATTTCGTGTGCCAACACTTAATGTATCCGTGGTGGATTTGACTGTTAAACTGGCAACTTCTACAACATATGATGACATCAAGGAAACCATTAAAACTGCCGCAGAAGGTGACTTAAAAGGTATTCTCGCTTACACTGACGAGGATGTGGTTTCGTCTGATTTTATAGGTGAATCAGCCACCAGCATTTTTGATGCCAAAGCGGGCATCATGCTAAACGACACATTTGTCAAACTGGTTAGCTGGTATGACAACGAGTGGGGCTACTCCTGCAAGGTGCTTGACTTGATCGAGCACATGGCAAAATAATATACATCTCCCCTTAAATGGGGGATGTAATATATTCGCAAAATGTAACTTTTGCGAATAGATATGTATATAAAACTAAAAACAGGGCTTCCGAATGCTGGAAGCCCTGTTTTTTATGTTAAGGCAAAGCCCTAAATTTTGGCGGGAATATGTGGGAATCGAACCCACCCAGGCGTTTCTCACGCCAACACAGGTTTTGAAGACCAGGAGGCACACCAGCACCTATCTACTCCCATAAAACTTACTTTGATAATATGTTAGCACATCCTATCAAAAAATGCAATAGGTAAATTTTAAGTCCCCGACTTTTTAAGCGTGTCCTTGTTAAGGAAAAATCCAAACCCAGCACCACAAAGGCCGCCCACAATATGGGTTACACGGGACACGGAATCATCAAGACGAAACCCATCAACAAATTCCCGACCTAAAAACAGGATTACCACAAGGATTAATGTTAGAGGCAAACGCCCTTGGCGCAAATTGGTAAAACCCGCCAAAACCATAAACATGAATACAATACCACTTGCCCCCAACAGGGCTGTGTTTGGGGAAAATATGATATGAACCAAGCCCGTTATTAAAGCAGTAAATGCTATGGCATAAACCAAATTCTTTGCCCCGTGACGCTCTTCCAACATTGGGCCGATTAGGAGCAGCAACAGAAAGTTGTTGAAAAAATGCCCCCAGCTTGCATGACCAAAAATGTGACCAAAAAGACGGAAGTATGTAAGCGGGTCGGCCGGGCTGCTGCGATATACCGAAAACAGCAACAGATTAGAGCCACCGTTAGTTAAAATACTCAAAATCAAAGATATCAGGGCTATCATCCCAAAAGTTAGCACCACAGGTGCGTTGTATTGTATAAAGCCGATTTTCATATTCCACCTCTAAAATAATTACACCACAAATTATCAACAAAGTCAATAGCAACTTTTATGGTAATATTCGTCGACTGCAGATGCAACAAAGCGGTGACCTTCGGGTTATGAGGTATACGAGCCGCAATTTTTTAATTTCCGCACATCTTCAAAACGCTGTAAATACAGCATTTCATATTGTCATATTTTTCAGTATCTCTTATAAATTCATAAAAATTCGCTGGGGTAGGTATGCACATTTCGATTATTATGCTTCTCAAGAATTTTGCGGTTCCCTTCCACATGCTCTAAAGCTACGTTGAGCAACATCTTAGATGCAATATAAATACTTTCGATTTTACCAGAAACAGCAAAGTCTGCAAATTCGTCCCCCATTGAAATGTTGCCCCCGCAACTCACCAGTAATAACCCTGGAAACTGTATCTTTACATGGTTATTTCGCCCTGCTAATGAGAATGACCCTGGCAACTCAAAAGGAATTTCACGGAAAACGTCAATCCTCTCAAATGGCATCATGTGAATAGACAAAGATGAAATGCTGTCATGCTTTTCGCCCAATAGAAGACCTCTTAAATATTCAAGAGTTGAAACAGTTTTGTTGCACGATGTATTTGTGGAGTAACATAAATAATATCTCCACACGATAGAGAGTATAAAATATTTTACTTTTTCCGTACTATATTTTATCTCCACTAAAGTATTTTCGAAAATTGGGCGATAGACTTTTTCCATAAAATATTTCTCATATTTTCCAAATAAGCTTTCGCAACAACCACACATAAGTCGCTTTTTCGCCAAGTCCTCCGTAACCCTCATGTCTAAACTATTAAAAAATTGGGATTTATTCGTCTTTTTCTTAACATATTTTATTATAGAAGCGGGTATTACGTGGCCCACTCTCAACTCGGAAAATTTGCAACATAACTTACAGCTTCCAGTTTTGTTTCGATTCATTCAAACTACCTCGATTTTTGAAATAATAGTTCTTGGTATGACGCATCAATCTCACATTATAACCACAATGACCACATCATACTTTTGTCAAAATTTCATAATCATTCAGCAGATTAGAATCCTTCTCTAATAGCTGAAATAACCTTACAGAAGAACCAGAAGGCTTATTGTGTACAGCCTCCCATGCCTCGTTTTTGGGATACCCCAAAACATTCAGCAAATGTTTTCTGCATAATATACCTATCTTGATCTCGGTAGGTATGGTGGTATATTTTTAATAAATAAGGGCTTTCAGCATATTACTGAAAGCCCTTATTTATACAATTGCGGGAGCAGGATTTGAACCTGCGACCTTCGGGTTATGAGCCCGACGAGCTTCCAGACTGCTCCATCCCGCGTTATTTAGAATTGTAACAGCGCACAATGTGCGCTTAATGGGAGATGGCGGATTCGAACCACCGAAGTCACTGACAACAGATTTACAGTCTGCCCCCTTTGGCCGCTTGGGTAATCTCCCTCGACAGTGCAAAAAACCACTTCAACGCTCCAATGCAGTGTTTTTGGAGCGGTTTTTTTCATCCAAAAGATGAAAAAGTCTTCCTTTTTCTTTTGTTGGAAAATAGCCGACATCCGGACTCGAACCGGAAACCTGCTGATTACAAGTCAGCTGCTCTGCCAATTGAGCCATGTCGGCAAAAGGTTCCTTGGATTATCTTAACATATAAACTCGCACTTAGCAAGCATTATTTTCACAACCACCCCCCCACCCCCTCAAAACCAAACACGAACACATCATCAGCTTCACATCTCTGCTCCGCTTCATCATCAAATCATCTTTGTTTAATCCTCAACCTATATATCAAATATCAATCATCCATTCTTAGTGATTAT
>Ga0131853_10002415_pt1 | contig 33330 bp, 16 predicted proteins | sample TergutLab28metaG_FD_92764 | JGI IMG/M metagenome (GOLD analysis project Ga0131853, IMG submission 92764) | Labiotermes labralis P1 segment gut microbial communities from Petit-Saut dam, French Guiana - Lab288 P1 (version 2) (version 2) | ecosystem: Host-associated > Arthropoda: Insects >... | reverse complement strand
TTAGTAGCTGCTACTAGGGAGATTGGACTGGAAGTAAGTGGTGATAAAACTAAGTACATGGTCATGTCTCGAGATCAGAATGCAGGACGAATTCAGAGTGTGAGGATTGATAATTGTACCTTCGAGAGGATGGAAGAATTTAAATATTTGGGAACAAATTTAACAAATCAAAATTCTGTTGCGGAAGAAATTAAGAGCAGATTGAGGTCAGGAAGTGCTTGATATCATCCGGTGCAGAATCTTTTGTCTTCCAGGTTGCTATCCAAAAATTTAAAGATCAAGATATATAGAACTATAATTTTGCCTGTTTTGTATGGGTGTGAAACTTGGTCGTTGGCATTGCTGGAAGAAAGGAAGCTGAGGGTGTTTGAGAACATGGTGTTGAGGAGAATATTTGGACCTAGGAGGGACGAGGTAATGGGAGAATGGAGGAGACTGCATAACTAGGAGCTAAATGATTTGTACTCCTCACCCAATATTGTGCGGTAGATAAAATCGAGAAGAATGATATGGGCTGGGCATGTGGCACTTATGGGTGAGGAGAGGGGGGTGTATAGGTTGTTGGTGGGGAAACCGGAGGGGAAGAGACCACTGGGGAGACCTAGGCATAGATGGGTGGATAATATTAGGATGGATCTCCAGGAGGTAGGATGTGGGTATATGGACTGGATTGGGCTGGCCCAGGATAGAGACACGTGGTGGATGCTTGTGAGTGCGATAATGAACCTTCGGGTTCCGTGAAATGCGGGGAATTTCTTTACTAGCTGCAAACCAGTTAGCTGCTGAAGAAGAACTCTGCACCGTGGAGTGGGTAAGTAAGTAAGTAAGTAAGTAAGTACATCCACTTCCATGACATGGTGCTTTGTAAGCACAGAGACACATTCACCTGTACCTTATTGGTACTGTCTGCCACTCTACATGACATAATTTCCCACAGACAGTAATCTTATTGGTTTTACTTCATGTGTGGTATGATCATGTTCACAGCTATGGGAACGGGACGGTCAAAAAAGGAGGCTAAGCATGCTGCTGCAAAAGCTGTACTGGATAAGATGATTATTGGTGCCAAAGAAGATGGTTCGGTTGTTGGCAACAACAGCACTATTCCTGAAGTGTAAGAGTTGTCATATTTTATCTGTGATGAATAGAATAATGTTCTACATCTACTCACATAGCACAGGGGTACTGACTTAAATGGTAACTGGTATGTGGACATGGTAACTGCGCAGCTGGTAACTGTGGTAACTTCAACCCTTAGGGTAGGCTGATAATTTCTCCAAAACCTTGGCAGACCACAACACACCCAAAAATAAACATAAACCACCAGGAAAGTTTGAAGATGTCAGTTTATTAAGTACTTTATATTTTATTGGTAGGAAAACTGAAATAATATCACCCTATGATGACAAGATTCCGGGAAACCCAATCGGAACGCTACAAGAAATGTGCATGTCACGTCGTTGGCCTCCACCAAGCTATGAGATGGTGAACGAAGAAGGATTGCCCCATGAGCGTCTCTTCACCATTGCCTGTGTAGTCTTCAAGCATCGAGAAACTGGTTAGTTGGAAGTGTGTGTTGCACAGGGTACTGTAAGCACTGTTCATGGAGCGGGTATCTGTGGAACCTATAATTTCTGAATTAAGGGATTTTCAATCTGCCAGTGTGATAGAATAGGGAGCTGGATTTTCCTTTGGGGATGACAGTTTGTCGAGAAATAAGGAATTGCAGTATTACTGGGCAGGTGGACGTGTTATAACTAGGGAGTATTTGTATTCATGTTGAAAAAATACAGCACTTGGCCAGTTGTACATGCTTATACATTTTTTTTTAAATTTTTATATGGGGCATCCCATAGTAATGAAGATATGCAGATGGCTAATAACCATCAACTATGAGTATACAAAGAATTCTGATGGTTATTATCCATCTGTGCATACACCATTACAGTTACGTAATGCGAGGCCAGCTGGAAAGTTCACATGTACCAATAAAATAATGTAGAGCACAGCCAGGCAGACCATGCACACACACACACACCTTCACAGGAAATTAACATTCACCCTCCTGGACCATGCTCATGTGCTGTTACAATAATGTAGTGTTTTCCCAGCTGGACCACACATGTAGGCTCACATAGTATTTCATTGCATGACTGGTAAATGTTAAAGCAAAATGCTAGGAATGTAGGGAATCTGTGTTGTTCCTGTATGTGCATTGTGATGTGTTTAGATGTAACAGTCGATTTTGCCAAGAAAGTTAGCTAAGTGGTGGTTTCTCTGACCAATAGTCTGAAGAAACGTAGTTTTTATCTTGGCCGGAGCACTGACCATCTTGAATGAGGGTTTTAATGATATTACCTGCTTGGTTATGCAGCATTTGGTGTCTTTTTTGGATGATTTTAATGTGTGAATGTTGATCTTGAATTTATCTCTTACACTCTCAGATACTGGAAACTGTAAACTGCTTGAAGTAAAAGTAAATGTCACATTTTGACTATAATGTTTTGCTTGATATCTTGTCTGTACCATGTTGACAGGGACAGGAAAGTCTAAGAAGTTGGCTAAGCGGCAGGCAGCCCACAAGATGTGGGAAAAGCTTCAGGACAGCCCTATTCCATCATCAAGTATTATGCCTGGTTTGGATGATGACGATGAGGTGTGTGTGGGAAGTAGGACGAAGTTCAGTCTGTCGGTAGTGTTGGTCACTGCTGTTAGATGTTGTATGCCAAGCATGCATATGATTTTCACAGTTCCAGTGGCATGCAGTTTGTGTAGTGCATAATAAGATCTGGAGTGCTTGGTGTTTATTTGTGTTTATTTAACATGTCATTCCCACACTTAAAGTAGTAGTTTGAGAGTTTCCAAGTAAATTATAAGTTGTTCTGGGATTGCCATCATTCCCTGGTAGAAATGGCAGTACATAACAGGTTCCAACTGGTATGGGTGTCAGGACATCTGGGGATCGATGGGAATGAAATAGCTGATCAGTTAGCCAGGCAAGGCTCCTCAGATCCACTTAACAGGACCTCAAACTGTCCATGGCATATCTGCAAAGGTTGCCAGGGGAGTGGCAGGGGGCTTGACAAGCAGGAAACACAAGGAGTGTTGATAGTCTGTTCATGGATGCAAGCAGGCTAAGGGCCTTCTTTAAAGACTCTCTGCTAAGAGAGCTGGGAAATTATTTGGCTTGGGCAGAAACCGGCTAAGAACAATGATGGGGCTGCTAGACAGTCCGGGTGTGATAGATACAAACAGGCATTTGAAACAGCCACACTTGTTATTTGTGACTTAGTGGCACTGGTGGTATTAAGATTTAGGCACGTGTACTTGTTGTTCTTGAAACTAGGTGACTGCAGAAATCTCCATCAGCAAGGTACTGCAGTTTGTTCAAGGTGTGGGGCTGCTGAATGCTTGAGCAAAGGGTTGTGCAAAAGGTAGTTGGGGTGTAAGGGTCACCTCATTGCCCTCTCTAATGTTCTGTGCTATACTGTACTCTACTCTGCTAGGCTCTATTCTAAATTAGATTTCAGGTTAAATGCGACTTTTTAGGTAGTAAGAGGGAAAGATATTCCAAGTCTAGTGGTTTTTGTTCTATTGTATTTAGATTAAGCATTTGAAAAATATGGTGGTTTGAGAGACACTAAAGAACTTTGTATGAAAACTGAACCATGGCACACAGAGCCCAACATGTCAGAGGTTCTAGCACTGCTGCCTTGGACCTGCTCATGAAGTTTCCACTGTCAGAGTGTGTGCTGATACCTCATGAACTATGTATCACACCTCAATTTTGAAAAAAATACATTTCACCTTTTTTTTATCATTCATTGACAAAGAAGCCATTAGTAACCTTAGCTGCTCTAGCAACTAAACTTACATACAGGGTGTCTGTAAAGTTTATGTTTATTTTGTTATTCTACAATTCACATATTGATTTGTTATTAGGTTTAGGTTTGTGATATTTTCTGTCAGATGGTTCTTTGATTTGTGCCTTGGGTAAAAGTGACATTTCTCTCAGTTTATGGTACATTCATTGTTAGTTACTCCTTGTAAAAAATAAATACTACTGAATTTTGATGAGGGTTTTATGGGTATTGTATTCAAAATAAGTTGTGTTGTTTCATAGGAGCTTGATACTTTCTTCAGGGTTGAATATTTGATAGTGATAAAATATTGTAATGTATCAGGAGAATATACATGTCATAACCCACAGTGGAGACAACAAGTTCCACAGAATTGCTTCTGTTTTGACACAATGCTCTTCTCAGAAGATTGCAGTGAATACGGACCACTGTGAATATGTCAAGTCCTGTGGAATTTTACATTGTTAAGAAACAGTACTTCTAAAATACTTTCATTACAAATTTGTGTGTTCTCATATGAGATCTGAGGTTCTCACCATGGTATGTATGTATTAGGATTTTGGTTTTCTGGGATATGATACCATGTAGTTTGGTAAATGATTGCAAGTATTTAAGAGGAATTTGTGGCCATCATTTTTATAGTAGAAGAAGAATGGAAGCATAAGGTTGCCCTGAAACATTGATAGCCATCTATAAGAATGCATGTTTTCAGATCCCATCTTGTCTGCATTGTGTTCTGTGTAGGCAGGCACCTAGTTGCATGGATTGGAATGTATTGGAAGCATTGTCTATGACAAGTTGTGAAAGTGCCTAGTTGTCAATTGTGTGACTGGATATTCCTTTCATGTCCTTCATATTTAGCCTCACATTTGCAAAACCACATTCTCATCCAGTGTTTCACTGACTATAACAATTTAAAAGTCATATAGTATATTTAAATTTGATGTGGCAATTGGTAAAAGTTTTTCTTGTCTCCAAACACGGTGTCCTTAGTGGAATATAGTGGGAATGGAAGTAACATTCCACACATTCTTAATTTTTGCATTGGATGATGGCCAGTAGACACCTTCAGACTGTGGTCCCTTTATTGCCTGCATAGTTTCATCTCTTCTGGATGGGTAGAATGCAGGATGCACCCAAGAAGTGGTCAGGATCTGACGCATAGGAAGTTCCTGGTTATTTGGGTTTAAACTCTGGTATCAAGTTATATTATTGACTGGAGTGTTTCAGTATATAGTGTTATCATGTGGCCAAATAAGTTGATAGCAGAGCAGCTTCTTTGCTAAATTTAGTTTGCCATCTGGAGAATCAGAGATTGATGTCTTCTGGGGTGTGATGCATGACATTTTCAGAGGAAGTTGCCACCTCTATAAATATCCCATTGGAGGTTTTAGGTTCTTCTGAAACATTGATGCATTTCTACCAGACTACATGGCAGCAGACAGCATGCTGCATGGTAACCACCATGAGAACCTCACATATCTGGAGAATTCATTATGGTGTAGGATCAGAGTCTTGACAGTTTTTAAATTTTAAGAAAATTAATTTTGCATTATGCAGTGTCACAGTTTAAAGATAGTTTGTGTATCCATAGGTCCTACACATAAGAGTATGCCACAGACTTTTTAAAATTTGAATTTTGTAATATTTCATATGATCTGTGGCGTAATGAAATCACAACTATTAACAACTAGTAATACACTCCAAAAATTATTTTGTTGGTTGTAGATTGCCCACAGTGTTGCAAATGTTGCTGCCCGCTATGCTGACCTGAAAGATAGTAAAATCTCGACTCTGTCCACCCCACACAGTCACAAGGTGTCTCAGTTCCATAAGAATCTGAAGATGTCCACAGGTGTTAAGTTGAATGAACTGCAGGTAAGCAAGGGCTTTCACAACTTGTTTGTTGCAATGTGGAAATGTTAACCTGCACTTTCTCAAATTTTTTGCATTACTACATGCTTTTTATATGTGTGAAAGGTGTGTACTGAACATCGCTCTGGGGTGGGTAGCATTTCATTTTCATATTCAATAGGTCCTGGATTCAAATCTTTACCCGCCATCTGGCTAGCATGACTGAAGTTTTAGAAAGTTTTCCTCAGTCTCATTAGGTAAATCCCCCAAATTAGGCCAAGACTGCTTTTATCTGTATGCATTTCAATATGTTTATTACTAATTTCATCAATCAGTACTGTATAGTCTTGAACTACTGAATTTCATTAAGTAAACTGTAAATATACTTAGAGAACTGCATGCCTAAGCTTAATACTCTGAAGGTTTGTATGGGTCATTCTAGACTTGACAGCTTTGTGCCTTAGAGTGCCTTTCTCTGCAGGAGAGCATAAAGCCAGGTGAGCCTCATTGAATTGGAATGTCAAGGTGCACACCAAATGCAATAATAATGATACGAACTGAGGACCCGTTCTTCTGGTCTATGATGCTGTGTCACTGGGTAATTGGTGATGCAACACCACGTTTCATAAGAATTAAGTCCTCATCCACACCTCCCTGATAATCTCGAGACTTTTGTGGTATGAACTTGACATTGTGTGGTTAGAGTTACTGATAATGTCATTAACACAGCTGTAAATAAATATGTTTAAATTAAACTTGTTTTGAAACCTGCAGGCATGTTGAATCTCATTGTGTTCTATCTGACATTCTTGTTCACCATGTATGGACATTATATTTGGACATTCCACATATTCAAAATGCCATTTAATGCCACTTATTTTGGATGATTTTTCCATGACTTGTTTTGAAGGTATGAGACTGAGGTTCTTGTTGTGGGAAATATGAAGATATAGTCTTCTGGGGTGTGATATCATGTAGCTTTGTAAACATATGCCAGCTTTTCAGAGGAGGTTGGTGCATCTGAAACCCTGTACATGGCATCACATACCAGAAGACCATAAATGTACAATGGAGTTATGTTTTTAAAGTACAGTGTTTGTTCCAGCTGTGTTGCACTGATAGAAAGTTGTAATGTTTTTACAGTAAATCAAATGATTAATTTCAGTATTCTGTACTTAATTGAATGTTACTTGTCAGAATGGGATGTTTGAATTAAAAATGGTGATAGATTAATGGTACTGTGAGTGGCATTTGTTTGATGCATTTTTTCATTTGTGTGTTCAAAGTGTCACTAAGTAAACCATGAAGTAGATGCAGATATAGTATGATTTGTTGGATATTTTCAGAACACTTCTTTGAATGATGCCAGCTTCAATTTTGTGCAGTTTCTGCAGGAGATAGCTTCTGAGCAGCAGTTTGAAGTGACCTATGTTGACATAGAAGAGAAATCTATGACAGGTATTTCTGCTGGGGTGACAAGTTGGGGTTTGTTGGTTTAAAATTATGTTCTGATGTTTGTCACATTTCTGTAATTTGTAACAATTATTTTTATTGTGCCTGGCCAATACCAGTTTCATATCTCAGATCAACCAACCCACAATGGATGAACTTGACTGCTTGTGTTTGGGCAGTGTTGTGGTTACATGAATAGGTGAGGTGCAGCAGAGGGGGCCTTAATAGGACATTTTTTTTTCAGTTCAAAAATAAGATATTGTTTAGAATATTCAAAACCAAAATTTATATTAGGATAAGCATTCAAGGCATTGATGGCTGTTGATTGCTCTTAATAGATAAATTATTCTTTGGCGTGTAATAGGATCATTTGTGAATACAGAACTTATGAAACAGGTACTGTAAAGAGATTGAGGGAATGATTTCATTTTACATCGCCCACAGTGAGTGATTTTCAAACGGTGGTTCCTGCAGGAATACATCACATGGTGACAGTTTGCTGGGGCAACCAAAATCCCGACTTATTTCAAAATTTCAGTGTGAACTGTGGAAAATCTCTTTGATTCGGCACGGTTTCCAGCTTACAACGGTCTCAGCTTTCAGACATGAAGGCAGACGCTTGTTATCCAGGTTTTCAAATTCTTAGTTTTCAACCAGTGAAGGTAGAGTAAAGTGATTCTTCTTCTTATTAGTACGGCTCTACAACTCTTAGTGCATAGTTTTGGCCTTCCCAACCACTTCCTTCCATCTTCTTCTATCCTGGACAAGGGTCTTCCAATTTGGCACTTCTAACCTCTGTATATCTTTTTTAACATCATCCTCCCAGCGTATCTTTGGTCTTCCCGTTGGCCTCTTTGAAATGGGTTTCCAGGCGTTATTGCTTTGACCATTCTTGTTTCTTGCATTCTTTCAGTATCACCATACCATCCTAGCCTTTGCCTTTGCGCTCTGGCGAAGTTTATTATGTTCTTATGCTTTATTAGTTTATCCAGTTCCTTATTAGTTTTTATTCTTCAGGATCCATTTTCATAGGTTGGGCCAAATATTTTCCTCAAAATTTTCCTTTCAAAAACCATTAGTCAATTGGTTATTGTTTCTTTTAATATCCATGTTTCACATACATGTGTGACTGCTGGACTAATTACTGAGAAGTGTAATTTCAGTTTTGCGTTTTTAGATATGAGCTTGCTTTGAAATATCTTTTTATTTGCAAAGAAGACTTTATTTCCTAGAGCAGTTCTTTCCTGTATTTCCTCTTCTATTGTATTGTCTGTATTTACTGGTGACCCAAGATATTTAAATGATCTAACTTGTTCAGTTTCTTTGTTTTCAGTATTTATGGCTTTTAATTGGTCTTGTCTCCTGAAACATTTCAGATATTTTGTTTTGTGTACATTTACTGTTAGGCCATATTTTAGAGATTCATTTTTCAATTTTACGAATGTGTCTATCATTGCTTGTGTTGTTCTAGCAGTTATTAAAATACGATCTGCATAAGCTGTGCGTTGCCTTAGTCTGGTGGAGATGTTTCCTCTCAATTCCAGTTTCTTTAATATAGAGTCAATGGCAATACTAAAGAGTGTAGCTGATAAGGGGTCCCCCTGTTTTACCCCTGTTTGGACCTCATATTTTCCAGTGAGTTCATTGTTTATTTTTACCATTGTGCTTGTTCCCAAAGAGTGTTAATGCTATTAATTTTATTAACTTGGATGAGATATTATATTCATTTAGACTCTCTATTACTTTATTTCTATTGATAGAGTCAAAGGCTTGTAGATAATTGACATATATATTATGGAGATCTATATTATATTCATGGCATTTTTTAAATGTCTGACGTATAATAAATATATTGTCTAATGTTGATCTATTCGGTCTAAATTCCGCCTGAGCTTCACTCAGTTTAGAGTCTACAATTTTTGACAGTCTGTTGTTCAGAAGAATTGTGAATATCTTGTATGTCATGTTAAGTAACGTGATTGGTCTGTAGTTGGAACATATTGCTCAGTCAGCTTTTTTGTGTATTGGACAAATTATCCCTTGCAGCCATTTTGTAGGTAGTTGCTCTTTATTCCAGATTAGTAATATTAATTTGTACATTCTATGTTTTAGCATATATCCTCCATACTTAATTAGTTCCGCAGGTATTTTGTCTGTACCTGGGGCTTTATTCTCTTTAATTTTATTATTATATCACTTACTTCTTTATAAGTTGGCTGTTCTATCTCTATTCCATTCTCTTTGAAGCTTTTTTCTTGAGTTTGATCAGCGATCTTCTTATCCGTTTTCATGAGATCTGCAAAATATTTTTTCCGTCTATCCAGAACTTCTTGCTCATCTGTTTTTAATGTACCATTTTCATCTTTACAAGTAAATATGGGAGGAGAGCTATCTTTTGGAATGTTCGTATGTCGTTATAAAACTTTCTTGTTTCATTTTGTTTATGTGCTTCTTCTATTTGTTTTAACCTATTATTTAACCATTGCTTCTTTTTCTCTGTACAGATCTTATTAGCTTCTTTTCTTGCTTGTGTATATTTTTCTTGGTTTGCTCTGGTTCTTTTTTGTAAGCATTTCTTTCTGGCAGTGTTTTTCTTTGAGATGGCCTTTTTACATTCTTCATCCCACCACTCATTATGGATATGCTTTTCTTGTGTTTTGATAATTTCTTCAGCCGATTCTAATATGGTACTTTTCATATTTTTCCATTCATGATTTACTTCTTTTTGTTCCATTTTTTGGAGGAGCTTTTCATATATCATCTGTCTATATTGCTTTAATTTTACTGGGTTTCTAATGTTATCCAAATTCCACTGTTTTCTGTATTTCTTGTAGGTGTTATTATGAGCTGTTGTTTTATTATAGTTTTTACAAAAAAATGGTCAGAATCACAGTTGGGTCCTCTTAGGGTTTGTACATCCTGTACTGTTTTTTTCTTGTTTGTGTTTATAAGTATGTGATCAATTTGGTTTACTGTAGTTAAGTCAGGCATGATCCATGTTTTTTTATGAATTGTTTTGTGTTGGAACTGAGTACTTATTGCTGTCATGTTATTCTCAATTGCAAAGTTACAAACCATTTCTCCATTTTGATTTGATATGTCATGTAGTGTATTCTTTCCTGCTACAGTCTCATAGACTTTCTCCTTGCCTATTTTAGTGTTTAGATCTCCTAAAATCATTACAATATCATGCTTTGGTGCTCTTATCATATGTTTTTTGAAGATCATCATAAAATTTATCCTTTTCTTCTCCCATCTTCTCTTTGGTCGGGGCGTGAATATTGATTAGTGTTATGTTATGAAATTTTTCCTTTAGTCTAAGTATACATATTCTTTCATTTATTGAGGTAAAGGACATAATATTCTTTTCAACTTCTTTTCTCACCATAAATCCAGTTCCAAGTTGTCCCATCCTTTGTTGGGAACAGCTATAATATAGAGAATACTTATTTTCTTTATTTGTCCATGCCCTTTCCGCCTTATTTCTTGCAATACAATGACGTGTATTTGGGTACTAAGCATTTGTTCAGCTATTTCATTCACTTTACCTGGTTTGAGCATTGTCATGACGTTCCATGTGCCAATATTTATCCATCCAACCTTCCTTGATTGAGACTTTTTAGCAGCTAAATTTTTTTTCTGGGGCTAGGTGGCTGGCCTTGCACCCAACCCCCAACCTGGAGGGCCGGGGACTCTTCTATCAGGGTTACCATGCCTTAGCTGAGGTGTCCGGTTTTAAGGCGCTGGATACTCGTCCTCACCCCCCAATCCTCCTGATGGGTAGGATTTGATGGCCATGCTGAACAATAGAGTAAAGTGATTAGTTTATGCTTGTATGTTAGAACAACAAATGCACGTTTATAAATATGTTCACATATTATTATTCTTCACCAACATATTTCAGTCACTCCCGTGACCATCATCAGGATGTTGTATAACAAGAATACAATCAGTATACAAGTAATGGCACAACAGTGTGTGATAAAACCATGTGATGTTACACATAAGAACAAGCAACATCGTATAGTTGCTTCATACATTTTTGTACAATTATTTTTACATTGATTATTCTTATAATAAAAGCCAATGAAATGCACTATTTCTCAACTTTGTTTTGGTAAAGAACTCTACATGTTTCAGACAGATTTGCTGTCCATCATCAGGAGTCTTAATACTGTATTCACAGCAACTGGTGTTTGTCATACTAGTTATGTTGACTGTCTGCTAGCGAAGTCCATCCCAACCTCGCTAGCAGACAGTCAACATAACTAGTATGACAAATACCTATTGCTGTGAATACAGTATTAAGACTCCTGATGATGGACAGCAAATCTGTCTGAAACATGTAGAGTTCTTTACCAAAATAAAGTTGAGAAATAGTGCATCTAGTTGGCTTTTATTATAAGAATGTATCACAAAGCATGGTCCTGTGAATGTCAAATACATTGATTATATTCTGCTTATAATATTTCCTGATAATGGTCACAGGAGTGACTGAAACAAGTTGGTGAAAAATAATATGTGATTGAACATATTTATAAATGTGCATTTGTTGATTTATTATATAAGTACAAAATATTCTTTAATGCATGGATATGGAACACATGAAGTGACTATATTCATGTGAGCCAAATTAACTGTTGAACTGTTTGGACAAAGATATTGTAGTGGAACATCACAGTTATATGAAGGTGGTTTTCATTGCATTGAACAGAAGTTTACTGAACAAGTGTCATGTGCCAACATCCTGTATAATGTAATTTTAGAAAGGGGATTATAAAGTAGAATTGCACAGGAATTCACTGCAGCTTTAGTGATTCATAATATTAAGTGTATGATCTTTAATAAACTGCTTTGAAACTCAACCTGTGGGTACTAATAAACCTGCAATATATCAGACCATTGTTGGGTTAGTGGTGGATTGACACCTTTCCCTGCATGATTTGTGATACAAGCCTGTGTTCACCACAAGCTTTATCTGCAAGCGTACCCACCTGAGATAAAATGAAGTGCAGGTATATCATATGTCTGTACATTTTGCTTCACTGAGTTCAGCATTCCTGCATTTTTATTGTGTGTATCATCCAAGAACTGAAGTACCAATAGTAACTAGTGTTATCCAGGAAATGGGATTTCTAAATATTCCATGTCTGTGGGTTGATGGCCATGTTGTGACTTGGTGTAACTGCATTGACTGTTTCCTTGTACATCCTTTCTGATTCATTATTCATAAATTATCTTACCATTCAGTACTGTACATTCTGAGCTGCTGACAGCATTGTGATTGTGCTGTAATACAGGTGTTAAAATTGACCTTTGTTATTATACAGGCAAGTCTCAGTGTTTGGTGCAGCTGTCCACACTGCCTGTTGCAGTGTGTTATGGCAGTGGCACATCTTCAAAGGAAGCTCAAGCAAGTGCAGCGCAGAATGCTCTGGAGTACCTAAAAATCATGACCAAGAAGTGAACGGGCAAGCAGAGCAGGTAGTGGCAACATGACAGCTTTTAAACGGGACAAAATCATGTTACCATTAATTTGTATTTCTGACTCAATAAAGTGAGTCACTGGTTATGAGGATACTTTGTAAAGTCTCGTATTGGGATTAATAATAACGAAATTTGTCAGTGTATCAGGTAGTATCCACATGTTACTTGAATAGAAGAATAATGTTCATTTATGTATGATGTGTCATATAGAAATATAATTTTTTGTGGGTCTCTGTGTTAGCAGGTGTCTTATATTCAAGTAAAAGGGTGACTGCCTGCCTGCTTGTGAGACTGAAAATAATCCCGTGCCTGGAATGCTTGCTCATGTTGCGATCGCCTGTATGAAACCTATAGTAATATAAACTTGCATGCCTCTTAGTGGTCTTTGCAAGTTGACAGAGTTAAAGTCATGTGCCGTGTTGGGCCATTCTGGTCGGCAAACACATTCTCATTTCCGATTTCCAAACGTATTTTTATACCATATTGGTAATACAGTGTTCTGTATGTCATCTGACATACACTTTAGGGTGATTTGAATCTTTCACACCTGAATGATATTACAATTCATAAACAAGAAGTAGGAACTGTTGCAGTAATGTATTTGTTCTGTACGTGAGTGCAAGTATTAGAAGATTTTGTTTGGGCCTGAGGTTGAGGTCAGTTAAAGCAACCTCAGGTTGTGCCCCGAAGTAGTATGACTAAGGTCACAAAGGACTGTCAGGACTCTTGTGTTTTATTGCTGAACTGTGCACAACACTTTGGAAGTGACTTGAGTGGATGAAATTCCCACTTTTTCTTTTGTACAGACACTCCTTGACTTGTGCAGTAGTTATGTTATGGAAGGTCTGGTGCAAATCAAATTTTGTACATGTCAGAATTGAGTATGCATATGGTCAACTATGTGTGTATACACAAGAGAGTCCAGTTGAAGATGAAGCTCCAACTCACTGGAACCTGATCAGCCACAGCATGACTTCCCCAGTCCATGTGTTATCATCCAGCAGTATTTGTCCACCACCTTCATCTCATTATGCTTGCCTTCCCACAAGGAAAAACATATGGTGTGTATGTCAGAAATGTTATTGTTTCAATTTCTTTACTTTTCTTAAAATTTTAAAACTTGAAATTGTGTTAGTCTTGGAGTGTCTGCATATTTAAACATAAAGGTTGTGTTGTGTCATTCACATTTTATACATTTCTACTGAGGACAGGCCTCTTCTGGTGAGGAACTTGTGTGTGGCCAGATTTATTTAACTTTAGATTTGATATTTCCTTAGTAGCATGCATTAAAATTACAGTTTTCTGGAGTGTTATGCCATGTAGTTTGATAGATATGTACCGATGGTTTGGCAGAATCCGATGCCTATATCTGAATGCCATGAAGACGAAGGCAACAGATAACCTCTGAAATATTGGTGCCTGTATACGAAACTATGTGGTGTAACATCTTAAGTCATGGTAGTCTGCACCATATTTGTGTAAATCGTCACTTCTACTGTAGCTGGTTGTCTGTTACTTGTATAAAAAAAATGCTGTAGACAAATTCTGGTTTAAAATTAATTGACGAAAAGAAAAATAAATTTAAGATGTTGCTCCAGAAGAAATACAAACTTTTTTTTTGAAGAAATGTGTTGTATAGAGTCGATGGAAATGTTCATGGTTTGTTGAAATTATTAAAATTTTTTTACAGGGTCAAAAGAAATTAGGAAACAATTCTTGCAGACACATTTGTTTTAATACTATTTGGTATTACAAGCAGCTCAGTAGTTTTGTATGTGAATGGGTGTCACTACATTTAAAGTGACTGGGATCTAGATGGTCTAGCATGTGTGGGAATGTATTTGCGGAACAGAATGGCCCTCTCACCAGATTGACAATGCACATAAAAAGTGAGTAATATAATACAAGCTATACTTTGCATAGAATTAGTGGAATTTTCCAAGTAATTGTTAATGGCATGAATTTACCTTCTTCCTGTTAAAACTAAAGTTAAAATGGGTAAAAAATAACTTCTCTGCAGTGGCATTTTGAATCAAGCTAGTTGTTATTTTTGTGTTTTGTAAAGTCATTGTACTTGAGCTATGTGATAAAAAGGAAATGCTAGGAATTGTGAACAGACAAGTCACAGTGGGACAAGAAAAAGATCCAGTTAACCCACTAGGAAAATGGGCATTATTTTAATGCAAAGTATAGAGGTTGTAAATGATATATGTGCTGAATATATAAGTGAGGCATAAGTTTTAAAGAGGAAATGTATTTTCATCATCTGTGATGTGGAAGGTCTGTGGTATTTTGTGCAGCCCTGAATCTTGTGGGGGTGATGTGAAGCTAAGAACTAGCTTTTATGGTTCATCTCATATTTTTTATGTTTTAATGTGGTTTGATGTCTTGTGAGAGATGTGACACAATATAATCTTTCATCGGCCATGTAAATACACATTAGCTGTTTTTTTTAGCACCCTGTCCAGGGCTTAGTTTTTGCTGGAGCACATAACTGTAATGTAAGGTGTTCATTATCTTCAGGTGTTATTTGTTTTTCTGTTCTGGTGGAATTTGGAAATTTGTGGTTATTTGTGACAGTTACTCATTTAATTATAACTTTTCCTCATACATTATGAGTTGTGTTGTTGTCATGAATACCATTTTCACTTACAGTTAACTCAATTTGGTGTGCGTATGGTTCAATAAACATAATTTTACATGGACTGCATGTTTGCTTAAAATGTGTGACTCTTGCATGTACTGGGACTTGAAGTTGGAGATTACCTGCTTGTCACCTATCATATGGTGATATTGGTGAGGTAATAAATTCACTGAGCTTTACTCTTTTTTATTTTATTTTATTTTACAAATGGCCAATGCTTTGGTCTGTTCTGTTACTGCAGGGGCAGACAATGCGTATTTTTGCAAAATTTTCTTTACTGCAGAATTACCCCAGTTCTTTTTTTTTTCCCCCACTGACTTTATGGTCCTTGTAGGACCTTGGTGTCTTTCAGGATCAATTTCCAGGCATCAGTATCCCTAGCTGTTTTCTTCCAGCCTACAACACCCTGTTTTTGTCACATAATTTTAAACCTTGTCCACCCATCACTTTACTGGATTTCCAATGGACCTTTTTCCTTCTGGGGTATTCTTAGACACTTTCTTTGCATTTCTTTCTTCTGGTATTCTTTCCACATGTCCTGACCATGGTAATCTTCCTTTTCTAATTTCTGAGATACTATCCATTTCTCTGTACAGTTCATTCATCTGTTGATTGGTGCATATCCTCTTTTAGTGGTCCGTATATTTTACTGAATATTTTCCTTTCCCATAGTGCTAAGGTATTTTCATCATTTTCACTTAGTGTACTGACTTCTGAGCAATACATTACTATTGATCTAATTACTGTCCAATGAATAGTTGAATGACCCCAGTTAGCTCACTGATATAGGCATTTCATGCCCATAGTTGTATTTCTAAACTTACCCAGATGAGATGGGATTTATGAGCTCAGAATGCCAGGAATTTTACATCACCTCTTGGACAAACAAATACAGCAGAACCCTGATTTTGCTTCCCTGTGTTATGCTGTAATAGTGATTTTATGCAGTTTTTGTACAGTTCTGACCAAATGCCTCTAAGAACAGTGTTTCCTGGATTGTACACTTTTTTGGGTTTTAGAGTATGGTTAGGTGGTCTCCACAGAAATGTAAAATCAGGGTTTTGCTGTAGTTTTATTATTATTTTACTATATGTAGCCAAGATCCACCATCTTTAAAAGGTCCCCCCCCCCATGATAGCTTCTGTGGTTGTAGAAGTTCTTTTTATGAACCTTACAGTACCCAATTTTTTGTGATGGTTTGGTTTGTGAATCAGTGAATTTAAAATCTATTGCTGTCATAAAAATCCACATGAATTGTAGCCTGAAACTTGGAAAAAGAATGTGGCAGGGTGTGATGCTGAATAACTTTTGTTACTTGTAATTTTCAGATAAAAGTATTGTCAAGAAATTTCATTTTTGCCTTCACAGGATTAATAAGAGTAAGACGTGGAAGATATTATGAATTGTACATCACATCGTGTTAGTTAAATATCGTAACATTTCCTTCTGTACATGTATCTGACCTTGGAATTGGCAGGTGAAAGCTTTTTGAATTGATATGTCCTTGTGTGCTGCATTTGTAATGGAAATTGTGCCAGCTTTATTAATCAGTATCATATCAAAACTTCTTTATCAGCAAATTCAATTCAGAGTTATTAACCTGTAAAATACAGACATTTGTGCTTGCAGATGATGCTGTTAACATTTGTCAGCTGCTAGTTCTAAGGTTGTGTCCTAGTGTTCATAGATGTGTATTCTTCACATTCAGGTTCTGATTTTTTTTCTGTACTTCTTACAGTGCAGTAAAGTTTAGGTTCTGATTTTTTTTTTCTGTACTTCTTACAGTGCAGTAAAGTTTAGGTTCTGATTTTTTTTCTTTACTTCTTACAGTGCAGTAAAGTTTAGGTTCTGATTTTTTTCCTGCACTTCTTACAGTGCAGTAAAGTTTTAATAAATGTGTAAAAGCTGGTGCTGTGTAGCTTTCTGGACAAAGGGTCACATGTGTTTCAGTTGCCAGAGCTGTTAACATCATTATGCACTGTGAGGTCCTATTGTGTTATTTCATAGATTGTATTTAAATGCGTACAGCTCAGTAGTAATTTTTGTACCATGAAATTTTAGTAAACTGACATTTTACCTAGGATGTATATATTGATATCATGTGGTTTCCTGCACAGCTGCTGTTTGTATCCTGAACATAATGTTATTGATGTTCCTGGTGTATATTCTTGGGGGGAGGAGCCAAATATTTATAATTAGATAATTTGTGCCTTGTAAGAAGTGATTCATAAAACAGTAATAGAAATATCAGATTTCATTAAAAACACCATACTTAATGATTATTGTTTTAATTTTGATTGTTGTTTGGTGGTTTTGGCAGCATACAGTTATGTAGATAGTTGAATATTTTCAGATGAGCTTGACACTTTCTTCTTCAGTTCCAGCCTCAACAGGCAGTTGGTGGCTTCCTCAAAACTGTTGGTAATTATGTAGGAAACAAGACAGTAATATTGCAGAAGGTCACAGTCTTAAATTGTTAATGTGGAGAAAATCACATGAAATCTTATTTACAAATGAGAATACTCTCTTTCAAAATGTTGATCATTTTGACATTTGCATCCTGGTTTCCTTTGTCAGTGAGTCTGACCTGAAGTCATGAATCAATGAGTATGTTCCCTGATGTATTTTGATTTTCTGTCTTAGATCATTTTTAACTCTTTTACTGTATATGTGTTCCATGAATTTAGAAGCAGTTTTTCTCTTGTGTATCTGTAGGGAATTGCAAAGGTAAAATATTGACATTACTGACTGGATGACATTCAGTGTGAAAATATATTCTTGATTCAGATCTGATCTGTGGATCACAGGTTATCCACGGAGTGACCTTTAACAAATACTGTCACGGATTGGAATATAGTTTTGACCAGTTACTAAGTTGACTTAAAGAATAATTATGTGTGGAAATATGTCTTGGTCTTTGATGATTAGATTATGATGAAGCAGTATTTTGTCTTGGACAAGGAACTTAAAAGTTAAATTATTTTGAAATGAAGATAGTAGATTCCTGATATGAACACATGTGAGAATTCTTATTTTGTGTGTAGCTAATTGTCAGTAGAATTTACTTTGTGGTATTCAGATGATTTAATCGTTTCAGGCAGTATAGAAGACAGCTAGGTGCAGTAGCAGGGCTGGATTGTGCGATCAGAGCCAGTAATCACGGGAGACTTCCATTTCCTGGGTGTGTTGCTCTCTGTAGCTCTGTGTGTGCTGGCACCAAATACAAGTTGAGTGATAATGTTAGTCAGAGTTTCTGTACGAACATGGCTCTTTCATTTGTTACAACAAGTGTTTACAGTGAAACCACAAAAGCAGAATTCCTGCTTGGTATTTTCAATAAACATTTCTTGGAAATGTTGTATAAGTCATGGTTGCTCAGGGTGTTGAACCTTTAACAGCTGATTGGGAAAACACTGTCCCATGAAATGTAACTCTTAAGGGATGACAGGGACAGCACCATCCCACACAGGTGCAGGGATAGGCACATAAAACCACTCCAACTACAACCATAAGCAGCTACAATGGGATTTAAAGGCCAAGTGATAAAATTTAAGACTTGTTACTCATTAGGTAATGCTCTGTGCAGAAGGATCTTCATAGTTCAGTTAGGGCTGACCTCATTTACATTATTTTGGTTAAGGAAATACGTGTGTAATGTATGTAATCTTGGAGTATTACACTGGCCATCCATGGAAGGTCCTTGGCTCATAACTGCCTGTATCCATTTTACATGTGCATGTACTTTGTTGCCTTCCTGTGTATTCATTTTGTGGTGTATCAGACCCCCAGTGTGGTTAGGATTCTTCATTTTCTGTGATATAAACTTCTTGTTGTGGATGCTGTCATAAAATGTCAGGATTCATTTCTTTACCATTTCTGGGCAAGCGTGGGCCAGGTTGATTGTGCACGAACGGAGAGGAACTAATATATGTGGGGTAGGGCAGAGCTTCCATAACAGTGCTCCACCATGCCAAATTTCCATGTGCGCTCTTTCCAAGGGACACTTGGATACCTTTTGTAATGATGAATTTTAATTTTACAGAATTCTTGTGTTTTTTTCAGTTAAGTGGAATAGGAAGTTGACTTAATTGTATATTACACTGAATTGGCACTGCTGTTGGCAAATTATGTTTATGAACCCCCCCCAAGAGGAATTGTCCGTGAAGGGAATGGAAATAAAATATTTGCATTATATTTTACATACTAATGAGTCCCATGAGCTTCACTGTAGATTTTAGTCATTTTGAATAATACCATGCTTCATTCTGTTTGATCACATTGTCTCTATAATTTCAAGTTAATGTAAACGTGTTCAGTTGTATTAAATTTGTAATGTATTCAGTCTATTGCTTTGAACACCCATCAAGTTTTTTCAAAACAACAAGGGCTCCATAATGAGAGAACTTAAGAAACTGGCTCGTTCCAGCTGGTGTTGAGCGAACTTGGAAATGATTCATGTCTGAGTACAATATTTTAAGCTGCCTTGTTGGAAGTATTGAGCTATGTCAAGAAATATGACCCGGCATGTAGGAAGGAAATTGACTAATGCTATCCGTGTTCTGTCATACCAATGAAACATTGTAAATGAAAACCCAATAATTTTATTAGTGTCATATTTCTTATGAACTAGTCGGTTGATTTACCGTTGTGTATCTGGTGGTGTATGGGAATTAAAAGGTTCAGTTTAAATTGTGTGTGTTTTTTTTTTTTTGGGGGGGGGGGGGGGATTTTTAAAGTTTTAATTTCAGATGTATTGTATAATTTTGTGATAAGCAAGGGGTTCCAGAAACATTTTCAGAATAAACTCAAACCACAGGCCATCAAAACTGGTGTTCTAAGTGACAGAAGGAGGTGAATTAGTGAGCTGTGTTTACAGATACATGATACTTTCTCTTTGTCCTTATCTGTAGTGTGTGGGGAGTTTATTTGTGTGTTTCACAGTACAATTATCACAAAAATGAGATGTGTTCTACAGGCATTGTAGTACTGGTGGCCAGTGTCTTTGTTTTACTCTCAATTTACGATTTGTCATAGTGTTTGTGCATGGAATAGTAGATGTTAGAAATGCACTAAGTACATTCTTTTTCTGAACTCGATTTGGAGATGTTGATGTTCAACATGATTGCTGTTTGTTATTTCACACTTCATGGTGTCAGTATGTGTACAACATTGATGAACGTTTTGTATTTCATGGTGTGTCAATAAAGGCTGTATCAGCACATTACTACCAGCTGTACATGGCTTATTTTAATGTGTGTCAGCTACATGTTAAGGAATTTTCTGTGGATAATTGACATTTATGTGGTCACTTGCTTACTGGGATTGTGAGTTTGAATCCTGTCTGCTACATGGCTGTGTGTCTCGTATGAGTGTTGTGTGCCGGTGATCGTGAAGTCTCTGTAATAAGGAGGCTCTGGACCACTAGGGGCTATTGCACTGGGGGAGGGGGGTGAGTTGCCATTTACTTCCTCAAGAAATTTGCTGATATGTAACAAAATTTTTCATGATTGATCTTTTATGTTCCTGTGTGTTCTGCATCATTTTGTTGTCAAACACCATGTTATCACACTATGTAGCTCCCATTAAGCAGATTCCTTCTTTAGGAACTTGAGTTGCTCAGTTATTCAGTATCCTGGGCCAGATGAATCCACTTTTCATCCTCCCACCATACTTTATTAAGATCCATGGCAGTATTAACCTCCCATTTACATTAGGTATTGCAAGTTGTTTTGTAACTTCAGGTTTTACACCAAAATATATACACATTTCATTTCATACTCACTGCATGTTGCATACTTCTAAACCAACCTTATTTCATTAACCTAATAAGATTTGATGAGAAGTACAAATTGTAGAAGGCCTCATAGTGCAGTGTTTTTCCTCCCCATTCTTGTGTTATGCCCATTCTCATTGATCCAAATACCTTGTCAGCAACCTGCTGACAGTTCTGTATCTTACCTGAATTTGAGAGACCATGTTTCGCACCCATTCAACCTAGTCGGCAAAATTGCAGTTCTGTACGTTTTATTTATGTGGACAATGGGTGCAGCAGAAAATAGCTCCCAAAAATTGATATTTTTTTTTTGTGGCTGTAGTTTGGTTCCTTAGTGCAAAGCTTTGTGCTCACAACACCCTATTTTCATATAATCCTGTAAAAAATGTTAATTGTGTCGTGAATTTCGTAAGGTGGGATAGTGTAGTCAGTATAGTGAGTAGTCCGGGTATCAAATCCCGTTTGGAGTGACTTGGCTCCTCTCCAATTCGTCCAGACCACACTTGGGGCCAACACAACCTATTCATGGGTACGGAGGTTTTATTGTCCCCATTTGGATAAAGCGATGAAGTGAATTTGACCACTTACCTGCCTCTAGTGTCGAGGTTACAAATGAGTGGGGCTATACCTCTTCTCTTCCTATAAGCCTTCATGGTGTGGAAAGGGACAGCTTTATGTAGTGCAGCAGGTAACGGAGATGTGCGCAGTATATACTACAGCAGTTGTGTCATCCTTACAAATAGGTAATAATAGGCCAATATCAACTGCTGAAGGAATTCTTCCTTATTCCAAGCTGAATTCATATGTTTACGGATCTCAGGAAGGACTATTTTACCTTCAGGGTATGTTTTGCCAGCTTTTGCTTGCTTGATCGATTGATTTACATTGGGTTCGGGCCCTTACGGTCCCGTTGCACCTAGGCCTTATAGATATGCCATTTGTGCACCATAATCTGATATCAGCTCAGAAGAGCCCTGCCCCTTTACCAAATTTCCAGACGGCCCCCAGACTTAAAATCTTAATGTCCTGTGGGTCCAAGAAAGGAACCCAAATATACTATCCTTTTCTCTCGAGTCCCGGCAAGCGAATCCCCTCCAGGCTCCCCAACGGGGCCCCTATGGAGAGAGAGGCCCGTATCCAGAGCCTTTCGTAACATATCTTCCAGGGTCCCCAGTAAATGAGCCCCCCGCACTGGGCCTCTTCAGAGAGAACTGCTCCATTCCTAGAGCCCCCTTCATTCATCTCTGAAAGTCCCTAGTAGAACGGCCCGCTTCCAGTTTTGCCCAGCCGGGCAGCTTTTGCTTACTGCGTGTCATTTTTTAGGCGCATTCGAAAAATTGCAAAAAGCGACTATAAGCTGTGTCTTGTCTGTCTCACTTCTTCCGCATGGGCCGACTGGGCGCCCATTGGACGGGTTTTCGTGAAATTCGGTATTTAAGCATTTTCTCTGAAAATCTGCCCCGAAAATTCAAGTTTCATTAAAATCTGACAAGAATAACGGACACATAAAATGTCTGTTTTGATTTTCTGTACAACTATTGTCCTGAAATATATCTCATTCTAAGAAGAATTCAGCGTGATATTATCAGCGTGCATAGGTCTTCATGTTAAGTACCCGTTATTCGTGGCACATTCTGATGAAGCTTGAATTTATGGGGTTTTTCGAAAAAAAAAAAAGAATAAAGTACCAAACTTCATGAAAATCCGTCCTGTGTGAACCGAGTTGTTCCGTGCGGACGAACAGACAGACATGACGAAGCTAATAGTCGCTTCGCGCAATTTTGCGAACGCGCCTCAGGCAGGCGAAGTTGTTACTAAAGGGTGTTGGTGTGACACTTCACAAAAGACGAAAGCGTGAAGTGGACATGCACTGCGTACGCTAGGCACGAATGTCAGCTGTTGCAGTTTGTTCATGGTCAACTGACAGCCCGCAGTTAGCTCTCAGGTGGGTTTAGACATGACGTCATTGTGCTCTGCACGATTTCCTGCCACTCCTCTCACAACGCGCCGTCACGATATTGTTGAAACGCAGTTCGCAGTGACAGCTGAGGTGAATTCGAAGAATTCGGTAGTTTGGATTCAGTTTGGGAATACATAAATCGGTTCCCCGGACAGGTAAGTGGCTTCGTTTGTTTCCGTGTTTCTGCGAAATACACAAATGACGCATAGAACGTCGGACAACGATTCGTTTTTTTTGCGCGGGAACTCTCCGGCGTAATTTTGTTACTGACAGAACGAAAATCGTTGTACATTTACACTGGGCAGCATGTCGGCCTTGCCACACGCTGCCAATTTTATTCACAGCATTATGGAAGCGGCAAGGGAAATGAACGGCGGTGATTGCCAATCGACAATTATGTTAGTTACCAATGGTGTACTCCTAGGAACAGCAAAAGTAGGGTACGTATGATAAACGCGCATCCTCATGGAAATGTAGGGCATGTTAATGGTCACGTATGACAGCGGCGCTAATGTCGCTCCCACCTCAGAAGTTCTCACGGTCAGCACGTTGATAATGGCGATACGACATGGAGTAGTGTAGTGGTAGGGTAACCTTGTGCCATTACGCGTATACTGTGCTTGTAAGAAAATGTCACTTGGTTCGTACGTGGTTCTGTGTAAAGGAGGGAAGTTTGAGTTAAGAACTAAACACAGAAGATCAACAATTTAAATTTACTTGCAGACGCAAGCAGAACCGGCTTCCGAAACGTCATGTTTAAAAAAAAAAAATCTTAGACGATGGACAGAGTCCAAAAAAAAATAGTGTCACTGAGACATACACCATCGTCAAAGCCCTATAGTGCGAAATGTATAAAGCGCTATGATAAATTCAACACGTGCAGACTTGTGTAACAGGTCACAGTTTCTGTTGAGGGCGTTCCCTGTGGTCTCTCGCCCAGGGCGCCAGACCACCTACCCACGCCATTGTCCCTGGGCTATCTTGGAGCACAGTTCCCAGATGCATGCTGTAAGTAATACATGGCCTGTTTGCACGTACGGCCTTACTGATCGTGGAATACTACGATTTTCTGGGATGTGACGCCGTGTAGTTTGGTATGGTCTACCGGTAAGATGGAATAGGTTCCTCCTGCACGTCGGCAACACTCTACATGACGACACGTCTGAGAAGTCTTGTCTTAGTAATTAACCAACTTAATGTATAAATTCTTGTTTTATAATAAGATTTATTATATGCCTCTACATGTTTCGAGCACTATGTGCTCATCATGAGGAGATCAGAATTGTATTATACAGCATCTGGTATCGGCCACCTACAGGTGTGATGATACCAGATGCTGTATAATACAATTTTGACCTCCTGATGATGAGCACATAGTGCTCGAAACATGTAGAGGCATATAATAAATCTTATAAAACAAGAATTTGTGCATTAAGTTGGTTAATTACCAAGATTATACTGAGATGCACGGTCAGCAAAACGTCAAAACATCTGAGAAGATCACGAAGGCCGCTTATGCAGACAAGTCATATGTTATGTACAGAGTGCATTTTGGAACTATCTGTACTTGAGGTGGAGTACCATTCACTGCAGGAGTGCAGTCCGCCTGTTTTCATGATTGTGGCAAAGGCTTGCGTAACAGGACGGTGATAATGTGCCTTTTCCAGGATATGACCTCGACATCTCATTATGGCCTAAGGTCTAATTCATTTGCAGTGACAGCATTGCGCATCCTATTGAGGTGATGATGTGTGTTCGTACGTACGTTCGTTCGTTGTTTGTAAAAGGCCGTGTTTATCAGCTGGTGGTCCGTTCGCAGGCTGATGAATGCACCAGTTTGTAAACTTTGAATGCACACTTTTGGTTATCTCTTTTCTTTTTATTGCCTACGTAGACTAATGCATGCTGGTCTGTGTGTGTTGCAGCAGGATGGCACTGTTCAAATAAGGAAAGACGCTAACAAATCAAAATTGTGCTCAGAAAACAAGAGCGTGAGTTCCAGACTTCCGCAGCGGTGTAAAGTGAGATCTCCGCTCTTCTGGGATGTTACGTGGCGTAGATTGTTAGTTAGTTAGTTACCGATGTTGCGGGACAATCTATGGTTAAGTAATCCTGCTTGACCTTTGAATTTGAGACTGATAGAATGTGCCGAAACGTCGGTACCGAACTACCCATATACATTTTTTAGTGGGTATCCCGTTGTGTTGTAGAATTGAAGTAAAATAATAAATGTATACGTTTTCAGTCTAACGCAACAATATAGACTAGACCTACTAGCACGACCCAATATTCGGCTCACACCATATATATATATATATAATTTTTGGCGCAACAGCCCCCAGTGGGCCATGTCCTCCTCATTCACGAGGTTTATAGATCACACACAACGACGCATTACAGTCGGTAGGACTCCTCTGGACGAGTGATCAGCCCGTCACAGAGACCTCTACCTGACAACACACAACACTCACAACAGATATCCATGCCCCCGATGGGATTCGAACCCACAATCTCAGCAGGCGAGCGGCTGCAGACCTACGCCTTAGGCCGCGCGGTCCCTGAGATCGGCACACCATATATATAATATGGAAGTAATTAATCCGAAGTCTGTGCATAGCGGCCAATAATACAGTTTGTGACTAGAGACAATTTTTTAATTTTTGATTTGTTTCATCACAACATAACTAGTGTTATATTGTGTCAGGTTTAAATTTTAATCTTATTAAAGTTCTCCACGAAAATTATTAATATTCCGTATCACAGGCAACAAAGCTTAAGGCTGTTAACAGATTTTGACATTGGTGTAAATGAAATCCCATACGATTTGAAATTAATGTACACTACATGTAACCATTTTTTTAAAATTTTATGTGATGATGGCCTGATGATGGTCGAAATGACCGCAACTTGTTGCCGCTAAGTGGAATAACAAAACATTGTGTTACACTGAACATATGCACTTTTATTATTATATTTCGCTACCAATATACGTTGAGTAACATCCCAGAGAACAGAAGATCTCAAATCTATAGCAAATTGAATTCCGGAATCGCTCGTTACCGTTCTACTTACACTGTTTTGTGTTCCAATCCATTATTTATAACGTGAAGGCCGAAATATTCTAATCCATAATTATGCACGACGTTTAGCGGCTAATCGTAATGCCTGCAACAGCCAGAGTCTACAACAACAACACTGTGAACACCTAAAAATTCACATTGTTAATTTTTCTGCTTCGCTGTTTCAGTTACACGTGTTATGTACGTGTGTGAATGAAAGTAATCCTGTATTATTTCAAGATTTGTAACGGCTTTCAAAAGACCGAGTAAAACCACGGAAGAACTTAGGCTATCCGGTAGCTCGACTGTGAGCTACAGAGACTAGGCAACGGTATGGACGGCCAGTAAACCCGGATTCCTTTCCTGACAGGGACAGGAAATCTTTCTCTTCTCGAAAACACCCAGACAAGATCTAGGTTCAGCAGGGCCCATATTCAGTTTCTAGTGGGGCTCTTTCCTAGCATGAAAACGATCGGGGCATAAAGCTGACCAATCAGCTCCTTGTAAAGCCGAGATTAAACTGTATTGGTCCCACATCCCGTTAAATTAACCTTTACGGACGAAAGAGGAAAACGCTGCCCCACCCAGGTGCAAGGGATATGAAAGCATCTCCTGGCGTCAGCAGCTGCATTCCGATTTAAAGACCGGAAGATAAAGGTTCAGAATGTCTTCAAGGGTCGATGTTGAATTAAGCACAAAACATTCTTTAACACACTACCGCCAGAAGTCGAGTTTTTTTTAGGGTGTACGAGATTTCCGCGTTTGAAACCAGTTCCACTTGCTATACAACTTTCGCTGCGTGGGGACAGCACGCATAAGAATTAGGCCAATGTGGTGTTCATCTTATGGTAGGCGTCGAATTGGGAAAACGAATGAAAACCTCAACGTCGCTTCTAATGACGATCATGTAGCCCTGACAATATTCATAAAAATTCCGCCGTAGTCAAAGGTTGTGATCAAGTTCTCTTTCTGCTCCATGACCACAAAACAGCTCCCTTTAGATCCATTTACCCTCTAACGCTCTACTCTATCTCCGTTTACCAGAAGAAGGAGTAGCCTTTGCCTGTGATTCTTCAGAGCAGTAGATAATGTCATTGAGCTTGTAGTAAGTGTGGGTCTGCGGCCGCTCGCTTGCTGGGATTGGCACAGTTTGTAGTCGCTTTTCGCAATTTTTCGAATGCGCCTGAAAACTGACACGCAGTAAGCAAAAGCTGCCCTCCTGGGGAACCTGGAAGGGGGCCGTTCTACCACGGACTTTCAGAGATGGATGAAGGGGGCTCTAGGAATGGAGCGTTTCTCTCTGAAGAGGCCCAGTGTGGGGGGCCTCTGGCGAGGGCTCCTTTACTGGGGACCCTGGAAGGTATGTTACGAAAGGCTCTGGATACGGGCATTTGTCTTCATAAAGGCCCCGTTGGGGAACCTGGAGGGGATTCGCTTGCCGGGACTCTTGAGAGAAAAGGATAGTATATCTGGGTTCCTTTCTTGGATTCAGAGGACATTAATATTTTAAGTCTGGGGGCCATCTGGATCCCGCTGGGGGCATGGATATCTATCTCTTGTGAGCGTTGTTGTATTGTCACGTACAGGTCTCTGCGTTGGGCTGATCACTCGTCCAGAGGAGTCCTACCGAATGTGGTGTGTCTGAGTGTGATCTCGAAATTTTGATAATGATGAGGACCTGGCCCACTAGGGGCTATTGCGCCATAAAAAAGTTTACTCGCACATTGATATGTACAGTCTGATGCTGAGCGGTTCGCAATGAAAAGCTGCAAAAATACCCCGTATTTTTGCACATGTAACAGCTTGAGAACCGCTGAATGTATTTTAATGAGATCTGATATTGCAGTTTTGAAACGTGGCGGCAGGGAAGGATGGAGAAGATCAGTTGGACCGATCGTGTGAGAAATGAAGTATTATTAGAGCCAAGGATCAGAGGAATATCGTAGTGCAATAAAAATTAAAAAGACTAACTGAATTGTTCACATCTTGCGTGGGGACTGCTTTCTAAAACACGTTATCGAAGGAAAATAGAGGGAAAGTTAGAAGTGAGGGGAAAACGAGGAGAAAATCGTAAGCAGCTACTGGATGACCTTAAGGAATCGAGAGGATACTGTAAATTGAAAGAGGAAGCAGTAGATCGCACTGTGTGGAGAACTGGCTTTGGAATGGGCTGTGGACTGTCGTAAGGCAGGCAATGAATGAACGAATGAATGCATGACTGAATGAGTGAGTGAGTGAATGAATGAATGAGTGAGTGAGTGAGTGAGTGAATGAATGAATGCATGACTGAATGAGTGAGTGAGTGAATGAATGAATGAATGCATGACTGAATGAGTGAGTGAGTGAATGAATGAATGAGTGAGTGAGTGAATGAATGAATGAATGAATGCATGCATGCATGACTGAATGAGTGAGTGAGTGAATGATTGAATGAATGAATGAGTGATTGAGTGAATGAATGAATGAATGTATGTAGTATTGCAGAATTTTACTAATATTTCGACATTAGTTGAAACCGTTCAACATTTAAGCACACCAACATGCTGTTCGGCACGCCTCTGGGCTGCAACTTGCTAAAATTATTCGGAAAAAAGCTGTATGGGTAAATGGGAAGCACATTCTGTGCCAATTAATTTCCTCCTTGTTTCGAGTCTCATACGTAATTACAGAACAGGCGTAACAGTGACGTAATTGTGACACCATGTGTAGGCACACATTTCGTAAGGTGTTAACAATATTTTGAAATAAACACCTCGTCTTATGAGCAGAATTCTTGCGATAGATTCAGAGGTAAATCTATCGTTGGCCATACATGATATGAATGCTGTACCGCTTGCGCAGAGTCGCCCAAGAGTATTTAAACATTCTCCAAATTATTAATGCATAATTGTCAGTCCATTCGACGCCATTGTTTTGATAAAATCCCTGATGTAAATCACGAAACAATAATACTGTATGAAGTAGCTCGAGTGGAGCTTTACCTTCACTGTCCTCTACGCCTTCATGGCTCGCACAAGGACAGCATTACATTTTACCTGTGAGTAAAGTAAGCTGAAATCGGTTCAGTTCATTGCTAAACAGCGTAATGGTGAATAAAAGTGATGCTAACTCACATTACCCAATCCGCTTTTGTATGCGTCAGTAAGGATGGATACATCATGGACTTGCAAATAGTGCGACATTAAACGGCGTAATTGCTTGCGGATCAGAATGGTGAGGCTGTGTATGGGGGTCCAACTTTTAACTTTCATTTCGTCGTATAAACATTAATGAGAGCAACAGTGGATAATTTGTGGTGTATTTAACCCTTTAAGGAAGAAAAATCATCTGTTCTATTGCAAGACGCGGAGCGTACCGCGCAGTAAACTTGCCATCTCGGTTATAAGAAACAATCATTGAATGTGTGTAGGGCAAAATTCGCTGTTTATTCTGGGATTCACACAAAACATATAAATACACTGCGGGAAGGATGTAGAATTTTCAACTGTCAAAACTGAGGGTACATACAGTAACCGCAAGGCTTTAGAAAGTTAATTTTGATTCGTCTGAGCCCACTTTACCTGAACTTGCCATATTGTCAGATTTCTCAAGAAAGTTTCACTGAACATAATAATTGAACAGGAACCACATGAAACGTAGGCGTATTGTGAGACTGCCTCATTTGAACTTTATTTCTTTCAGAGCCCACAAGATGTCTGGGTTATGGACAGTGATGTTCATGGCAGGTGCAGCTGTAGTGTTGACAACACTGATTCTAGTTGATGCAGACTCTACAACGGAGTGTCTCAAAGACAATCACGAAGTGAGTCTCTATAAAAATGCTGTTCCTCTAACAGTAAGCAGAGATTTTTACTTTTCTGGCAGTGGTTGATTCGTTACGCCACTGAAGTGTCGATTCACCCTGTGGTACAATGGTTCGGTCCGAGTTTATTTACATTTTACTGAACAATGATTATAAAAACTCGGAAAAATGTAGCGTAAATGTTGGGGTAGTAAATAGGAAAGGATGTTCACGAAATTTGTTGAGACCTTATTTGAGGTACTGTAGCAGAATTTGTCTGGAGGAACGGAGGAGAACTCTGAAAATTTCGGTCAGGATGGTCGGTATCTGGCTCGGGGTTTGAGCATGGGCCTTCTCATATATGAAACAGGAGTGCTGGTTATTCTGCGGGCGACTGTTCATAAACTGTTTGTTCTTATATTTAATGAAGCTTATTGAGCTGTTGAAGTTACTTAAGCATGGAATGAACTAATTTGTATGCACAGTGAATTTTGAAAGATACGAAAAGTGTAGGCCTTGGCTTGAAGGGCGAAAGGCAACGGTGAAAAATTTCCCTGTAAAAAATTCAAACTGGATAGCGTTTGGATTGCTAATCACTACCGAAATTTGTTGTGACAACCCTTAATCAGCAACAATTGTAAAACACATTTGTGTTTGTGTTGCAGTGTGTGCACAAATCGGAGTGTTGCAGTGGATGTTGTGTAGAAGAAAAGTGCAAATCTTGTAAGTACTGCATTTTTTCTTGTAGATATCGAGAATTAATTACGTATTTATTATTATTATTATTATTATTATTATTATTTAGCAGGTTGTACAATGTTTACACATCTTCTTGCGCCTATTTGACAATTATATTATTTTTGTCCTCCAGTTGCCTCTGTCATTCCAGTCTTCTTCCATTAATCCCTTTTCTCCCATCAGTCCTCTAATCCCTTCCGCCCAGGTAAGTTTAGGTCTACCTCGTTTTCTTCTTCCTGGTGGGCTCGATTTCATAACTTCTTTTGGTTATCTCCCCTCTTCCATTCTCTGAACATGTCCATACCATTGAAGTTGTTTGGTTTTAATATCGTCTAAAAGAGACCTTGCTACATTCGTTTTTTTTTGTCTAATAACAGTTTTCCTAATTTTGTCCTTACTGGAGATTCGAGCCGAACGTCGCCAAAAGTCAATTTCTGTGGAAATTAGTTTTGCCACCTTTTTGCTTTTAAACACGCTGTTTCTGCTGCATATGTAATTGTACTTTTAACTACTGCATGATAAATATGTGCCTTTGTTTTGGGGGTCACATCACGGTCCCTCAAAATGCTGTTTAGCTTTGTTATAGCCGCTCGTCCTCTATTAATTCTATCATTACTTTCTGGCTCGTGATTTCCATTTTTGTTTATTCTTACTCCTAAATAAATATATTCATTTACATGACTTATTATCCCCTTCCCATCTTCCAGCTGTAAATCTCTCAATGTGTCTCCTATGGCCATATATTTAGTTTTTTTTTTAACATTTAGTTTTAAGCTGAACAATTCATACTCGTCGATTAATTTCCTTGTACATATTTTTTAAAAAGATCAAAAACAAATAGCCAATTTTTACGATCTGGCTGCCTAAGTTGTCCACCCTGCTGTGTTTGCCAGTTGCAGACAACTGTAATGCAGCACTCAGTCCCTGCGCCGTTCACGCCTGTCCGCCGGGCAAAGTGTGTTACCTGCAACAGGTGCAGTGCATAGCAGCGCCCTGTCACGCAGTGCCAGCCTGCAGGGACCAGGACTACGACTACAACTGATTCACTACTCCGGTACAGCTCATATCCTGACCCACAGACTTCAGAATACCTTCTTCGTTTTTGGGAGGTCATGATTTCGAAACTCAGCTGGAAGGTTGGCCATCCTGTTGGACAATTTTCGTCATTTTCACCCAAAACTGTACAGGCAAATGCCGCAATAGTATGGAAAAACAGACCATTATTGCTTCATTGCACGATATTATATTAACCCTTTAGGGACGAAACTGTTTATCTGTCTGATTTAAATAACCAGTCCTTACCGCTAAGTAAAAAACTCTCTGCCTCGGTTATAAAAACCGATAAGCTAATTCGGTATAGAGAAAAAATCGCAGTTTGTTCTGGGATCCACGCAAAACACATAACTGCATTGTGGGCAGAACACACAATTTCTGAATGTTAAAGATACTGGTACGTAACGAAAGTCTTAGGCTTTAAAATGTTAATTCATATTGATACTGTCAATAGACACACAGAAATCAATGGTGCTTGCAAAGCGCCACTCAGTGAAGCAAACAACCGAATATTCCACTGCATTACACAGATGTATTCTACTCCTCCCTTATTCTCTCCCAAACACATTTACAATAATCTCATGTCTGTAGTTTTACGGCCAGTGTGTAATGTCCAATAATGAGCAACTGTAAACTGGATGAAGTTTTGATTTCAAATGAAATACGACGTTGTGCAAATCGGCTGTATAGGTGAATTGAAGGGGCACGCGGTGGCGCAGTTCGTTGGGACACTGTGCTAGAAGCCCGAAGGTCGCTGTTTCGTTTCCGATTTTGTCATTGGTATCTTCCATTGACATAATCCTTCGCCCACACTATGGCTCTGGGGTCGACTCAGCCTCCAACAAAAATGAGTACCAGGAATATATCCTGGGGGATAAAGGCGGTCGGTGCGTAAGCCTGACAACCTTACCACCTTCACGTGCCAGTTATCTTGATATATGGTAGCCTCAACATCATGGAAATCTCAGGGCCTGTGCAGGGGTTGCTTTACCTTTTTAAGGTAACTTGAAGCGACTCAGAATAAGTTTTCTTTGGTTTCCACAATTTGAGCAGGAAAACAACTGTAAGATTGCGTGTCTTGGAGTTCACTTGAAACACGTACGTACGTTGTGTCATTTGGACAAAGAGAGTTGGAGGGTTTGCTACGGTATTGGAAATTACAACGTCGAATGGCGTGTCACTGGCCTGTCAGTTTTTAAAATTAGATTTCAAACAGCATGGTTGGATATTTTTGGCGGTGTATTTTGAATACTTGGTGTCACTTATTTCAGTAAGCGATATTGAACGATTTCTTGGGGGCGATACGTTTTTCAAATAAATCTACCACAGAAAGTTTTAAAAATCAGGCGCAGAGGGGTGCTTTAACTGAGTCGTGTGAATTGTTACGTGACAAGGAACTTTGTGATTTCTACAGGACATACAGAGGTCCTATTATTTGAGGGGTTAACCACTGGAAGCTCCTTTGGGGTGGGCAAGTAACGTGGACTGGGAACAGAAGGAATGAATACGAAGTCCCGGTGGAGAAACCGTTTATAAAATGTCATCTTGGATGACTGGGAACGAAAGTGGATGACATATTAAAATAAATCATACGGAGATGTATTATTCTGGCAGGAGTAGAGTGATATGCCTCAGGAGTATGCCCGATGACAGATTTCCGTGTTAACAG
>Ga0131853_10002414_pt1 | contig 33344 bp, 32 predicted proteins | sample TergutLab28metaG_FD_92764 | JGI IMG/M metagenome (GOLD analysis project Ga0131853, IMG submission 92764) | Labiotermes labralis P1 segment gut microbial communities from Petit-Saut dam, French Guiana - Lab288 P1 (version 2) (version 2) | ecosystem: Host-associated > Arthropoda: Insects >... | reverse complement strand
GTTTTCCGCTTCGTAAACAAGGCTTAATTCTAAAAGTTCACTCTCGTTTTGTCTTATTGTATCTAATAAATTTCTGTCGTATCTGTTCAAATCCTGCATATATCTTATGCGATTTACTATATCTGTCGGTGAATTTGCACCCAAAATGATTGACAAAATCGTCGGCTCGCCCATTTTATACATTTGCACAAGTCTTCTTGTCATAATTTCTCTGCGACTGTCGAGTGCAGATTGCGTAAGCGACAGAGCCGCAGACGTCTGTTCTCTCTGAACGCTTAAAGAGTCTATTTGGTTTTGCACGATTTCTATCAGATTAAGGCTTGTTTCTATTGCTTTTTCCATCTCGTTGAGGCGTAATAGTTGCTCGTCTTCTGTTTTTGCAAGCTCCGTAATCCTTCTCTCGCTTCTCGAAATTAAAGTTTGCAGGGAATCCGCGCGGTTTCGATGGTTTTGAATTTGTGTTTCCAAATCGGATACACTGCGCGCAAAAACAAGCGTTTGTGCAAGAACGAGGATGAATATAGTTGCGAATATTTTCAAAATAGACCCCCGTTTGGGAATGTGAAAAATACACCCTTCAGGATTCGAACCTGAGACCTACTGCTTAGAAGGCAGTTGCTCTATCCAGCTGAGCTAAGGGTGCAAAATAGTGGTCGGAGAGGCAGGATTTGAACCCGCGACCTTCTGGTCCCAAACCAGACGCGATACCAAGCTACGCTACTCTCCGTAAAATTTCAGATGGGAAAATACTATATTCCCGCGGCAAAAATCAAGGGTAAATTAAACTCTTGTGCGTAAAAGTCCTCTTTGCGATTTATTTAAGAATTCAAGCATTCTCTTTCTGATGTCATCATCACTCATCTGCGCGACTATTTTCGCCTTTGCATCTTCGAGTGTTAAGCCGCTTCTGAAGAGGAGTTTATACATTTTCTTTATTGCGCTTACGTCTTCATTCGTAAAACCGTTGCGCTCTAAACCTACCTTGTTGTGTCCTGCGATAAAAGTGCTTCCGTCCGCGATTGCCACAAGCGAATACGGGACAATGTCCATATTTACATACGCGTAAGCGCCAATAAACGAATAATCGCCGATTACCGTGAACTGGTGTATTCCGACGTTTCCGCCGCAAATTACGTTTCGTCCGACTGTTGTGTGTCCTGCCATTGCCAAGCCGTTCGAGGAAACAAAGAAGTCGCCGACTTCGCAGTCGTGGGCAATGTGGCAATAGGCAAGAAGTGCGCAATCGCTTCCGATTTTTGTAATTCCGTTGTTAGCCGAAGTTCCCTTGTTCAGAGTGCAAAACTCACGAATTATTGTTCTGTCGCCGATTTCCAAGGTTGCGGCTTCGTCGCGGTATTTTAAATCTTGCGCAACCGTGCCGACGCTCGCTCCGTTAAAAATTCGGCAATCTTTTCCGATTTTAGTATTGCTTCCGATAAACGCGTAGGAGCCGATAATTGCTCCGTCCGCGATTTGGACGTTGTCTTCAATAACCGCAAATGGGGCGATTTGGACGCCTGTACCGAGTTCTAGATTTTTTCCGATAACCGCTTTTTCACTTATTTGCACGCTCATAATTTTCTCTCTTCTTACGCAGTTTTAAGCATTTACCATACAAGTTAATTCCGCTTCGCAGGTTATTTTTCCGTTAACCTTCGCCTTTGCTTCGCAAACAAAAATGTTGCGCCTTTTCTTGACAAGATTTACTTCCAAAACGAGTTTATCGCCCGGGCGCACGGGATTTCTGAATTTGCATTCGTTTATTCCCATATAAAGCATATTTTTCTTATTGTTCTCGTTTTCTTCCTTGCCTAAATCTTCATATAAAACCATAATTCCGCCTGCTTGCGCCAACGCTTCTAATTGCAAAACGCCCGGCATAATCGGGTTTCCGGGAAAATGTCCTTGAAAGAAATGGTCGTTGAAAGAGACGTTTTTGTATGCCGAAATTTTTTCTCCGGGAATGATTTTTTCAACGCCGTCAACAAGCAAAAACGGGTAGCGGTGAGGAAGCATTTTCATAATGTCGGCGTATGAGATATTGTGCTGTTCTTCTTTCTTCTTTTTCAGATATTCGCGCACTCTTTTTGCGAATGTTTGGTTTGCCGCGTGTCCACTGCGAGCCGCCATAACGTGTCCTCTTATCGGCTTTCCGAGCAGATACAAGTCGCCTACCAAATCAACCGCCTTGTGTCTGCAAAGTTCGTTCGGAAAACGCAGTTCGCGATTGTTCACAAAGCCGTTCGTTCCGGGGAAAATCTCTTTTGAATTTGGAAATTTTGCTTTCAATTCCTCCGCCATTTTTTCGTCAAACGGAATATCCTGCACAACCATTGCGCTGTCTAAGGTGCCGCCTTTAATAAGCCCTCGTTTTGCCAATTCTTCAATTTCCGATAAAAAGCAGAACGTTCTGGCAGGCGCAAAATCTTTTTCAAAATTATTAAAATTAAACATTGTTGTGTGTTGCGCGCCGATTATCGGAGAATTGTAGTCCACCATAAGCGTTATGTAGTAGTCTTCCGCTGGGAAAACCGCCAAAGCTGTGCTGTTTTCGTTGTAAAGCCACATCGGCTCGTCAAATTCTATAAATTCCTGCTCCGCGTCTTGTTTCAGCACTCCCGCCTCCGTTATCAGGTCAATGAACGGTCTTGCTGAGCCGTCGATTAACGGAACTTCTTCTGCGTCTATTTCAATTCGGCAGTTTGAAATATTTGTTGCCGCCAATGCCGCCATTAAGTGTTCTATCGTGAAAATTTTTACGTCGCCGATGCCGATTGCTGTGCTGAGCGCATCCCCGACAACATAGTCTATATCTGCGGGAATTTCGGTTTTTTGCGGCGTGTCTATTCGCACGAATGTTATTCCGCTGTCAATTTTCGCAGGGTGAAGTGTAATTGTTCCTTTAACTCCGGTGTGAAGTCCAACTCCCGAAATGGAAGCGCTTTTTGCTATAGTTCTTTGTTTCATTGTAGGTTTATCCTCCGTTATATTTATTTACAGATAAAATAATAAATTTCCGACCTCAAAATCGGCAACGAATGCTTTTTTGTGTTTTTTTACAGCAAAACGTGGAGAACGAGAACTTATCAGCAAAATAGAATGTGAAGAGAAAAATGAAAATGCTGCCTTGGGGAAGACAGCATTTTCTTTATAAAAACGTATTAAAGATAATCTGCTTCACAAATTGGGGAAGTTCAGCAGAAACACACAAGGGAGGTGCATCTTTCGTTTTTCATTATATGCTATCGGCAGGTTTTTTGAAATACTTTATACTTATTTTGAAAAAAATTATTTTTATTTCAAATAAGTCGTAAAAATCTTATTTTTTTATTAAGATTTCGGTTTCACCGCGAATTTGCTCTAACATCGGATACTCTTTTGCCCAAAATTCGTAAATTTGCAACGCGGCGTCTTCTCTTTCGCATTCAAGCGCGCAGTCAAACATATTCAAATAAACGTCCTGATTGAGTGGATTGTATTTGAGCGACTCAAAAAACAGTCCGAACGCCTCTTCGTATTCTTTTGCGTTAAACTGTATAATTCCGAGCCCGTTATACGCTTCCGCGCAAGGTCTGACTTCATCAATGTGATTAACAAACGCTGTAATCGCATCGACAAATTCGCCGTTTTTAATGGCGCGTTCACCCTCTTCGATGAGCGGATGCCAATATCCCAGCAAATATGCGCGTACGCTTTGGTAAATATCATTGTCGGGCGAGGTTATCGCTGTGTGAATTATTGTGATGTTTTCGTTGTCGTGATTATCATTCGCCGCCTTTTCAAAAATGGGAGCGACTTCTTCGATTTTTTTGAGTTTCAACGCCGCGTCAAGGAGATTGTTTAAATAATCTTCGTTGGTGTTGTCTAATCTTACGGCTTCTCTGAATAGTCCGAAAGCGTCCGCCCAACGTTCCTGTTGCCACGAAATAAAGCCCAAATTGTTGTATGGAGCGGCAAGAGTTGGGTCTTCGTCAATCAACTCAATAAGTGTAAGCATAGCGTCATTGTAATTGTCGTTCTGTATGTTATTTTCGGCTTCTTCCAATTTTTTGGCTTGAAAATCAGTCATCACAACTCCTTTTTATCCATGTCTTTTACGCGCAAAAATACTTTTTGGCAATTAAACAATGCGGTATTTTGTGCGTTTTTTAGTGTTTTTTACTATATATCGGCAATAAAGAGGCGAGGCTTGAGTGCTTTTTTTAAGTTCTGCAGAAATCGAGCAGGGATAAGTTTGCGGAATAGAATTTTCAGACTTTGTCTTTTTGATAAGTTTTAGGAGTGAAATCCGTAAATTATATCGCGCATAAATTATTTTACCGCCTACGACAAATGCCGAAAATGTAGTTTTCTACTTTTTCGTAATTTTTATTATACCTCAACGCGAACTTCCCTCATAAGGTTGTTCTGCTGCGTTGAGGCTTCTATTTAAATAATGGAACATTTTTCGGTGTTTGTCGTGAAACAATTGATTATGGGCAGAACAGCCTTTGCTGTGTTTCTGTCTGAACTTAAAAAAATTGCTGAAAAACGGCAGAAAGGTTGCGGTATTATGGGCGTATTCGCTAAAACAGTGTTGATGTTGATGGTATTTTATGTAAGTGTGTGGGCGCAGAATGTTGACTGGGATAGTCAAGAAGCGAAAGAGTGGCAAGAAAGAGTCAGTATTACTAATTATACAAGAGTTGTACTAAAAATGCCTAACAGAAATATAATATTAGAAAGAGGAAGAAAACTTCCGCGATTACCGATTGATTATGTAGTGGCAGGTCGTGCAGTCGAGGTTTTTCGCGTTAATAAGAGCCTAGCCAGAATTAACATAGGCGGAGTACATATATTTATGGTTTATACAAAGAGAAACGGAGAAATTCTCAGCTTTTTCTGCTTGGACAACACAATAGAAGCAGGTTTTGGATATTGGGACGTTCTTTAATCGATATTGAGAGAAGCGCCGCTGTGGAAAAATAGACAGACAATCCGAAAAAATTATCTGTCTATTTGATAGCGTTCGCTTTTATTAAAAATTCCAAGCGAAACGTGCGCCTCACCCACTCGTCAAATGCCACCCCGCGCCATACGGACAAGGGTACTCTTTGAGCGAAACCTTATTTACTGACATTTGATGTCTCGCCACTTCGGCGGCTTCTTGGGCAGAGGAATATAACCTCTTTGCCTCGCCGTTTTTTCCTATGCAGAAGGAACATTGCTTTTCGTCGTCGGGGACGTATGAGTAGAAATTTCGTATTTTCAAATGTTTTCCTCTTTTCATAAATAATAGCGCTTTTTGCGGATTAAAATAATATTTGCTCTCGGAAACTGCGATTAAAATGCGATTTAACTTATCTCTCCCTAATATATTTATGAAAATTGGAAGTCTGACTTCCAATTTTCATAAATCGAGAGAAACACCGCTTTGGGAGAGGTTTTTCGCCAACTCCTCAAAATTTCTCGCCAATGCCATAATAAAACTTTCTGCTTTAAAATCATTGCAAATTTCGTCCAAATAAGTTGTGTTTCTTCGCAAAAACTCCCTTACCTCTTCACAATCCCCCTCAAAATAATCGCAAATTCTTCGATAATCCGCAGTTATCGGAATAGTTCCGTGCTGTAAAATTCCTTGCGGCGTATAAACCTGCGAGCTTGCCACAAGTTTTTTGCCACCAACGCTGATTTCGCCGAAGGTTTGTGTTTCGGCACAAAAATCGCTGTGCAAATTGCGCTTGTCCTCTGTTTTGCAATCTACTTTAATACCAAAATCTATCAATGTTTTTACTATCGGTTTTGAAATCGATGAAATTGCGGATTTTAAATTTTCGCCTGTCTGTTTCACAAAAATCTGCGGTATCGAAATCGAATAGCATATATCGTTTGAGTGCAAAACCGCTCTGCCGCCTGTTATGCGTTCTACAATTTTTACGCCGTCTTTTTTGCATTTTTCTCGGTCGATTTTTAGGTGTTTTTGCAGTTTGCCTGTCGATATTACATCGCCGTTCCAAGAATATATTAGTAAAATTATTTCGTCGGACAATTTTGCGCGTTCAAATAGTTCGCTCTCAAGCGGCATTTGGTTTTGCGGGTCTATTTGACTTAAAAAAATCGTTTTCATACACTTAATTTCCGATAATTACTGAATTGATATGTGGAAAAATAGTATTTTTACGCGAACATTTTGGGGAAAGCGCGTAAATGAACGATAAAAAGCAAAAACTCATAGTAATTATCCCTGCCGCAATTTTGGCGGCGGCGCTTTTGTCCGTCGTGATTTTGCTGATTGTCAGAGCCGCAATCGGGGGAGGGCAGAGCGAGTTTTCGACCTCGGCGGCGTTTATTCAGAGACGGGACTTTTTGTTTGAGGAAAAATTACGCATAACCGCTCGCTCCTTTGGGATAAACGACGATAATTTTACCACCGACATCGACTTGGAAGAATTACAGACCGTTATAACAATTCGCTTCCCGCGCGCGAAACTTATAGAAGAATTTGTTATGCAGATATTTGCCGTCGTCGAAAATACGGAATATCGAATAGTGGAATCTATGCACGTTCGCAGAGGACGAGTAGCGGGGCGGCGGGAATTTGTCCGAATGGTTTTTGAAAACAAACGGCGACCGAGCGAAAAAATTATATGTGAAATAGTAATAACCAACGAAGTTGCGGCGCCAAGCGCGCGCGCGGCGTTTTTGATAAGGGGACTTGATAGGTTATCGCCCGAAAAAAGTCTTGCGCTTTTGGAACTCGGTCAGCCGTTGAGTTTTGTTTTAACGCCTTGGCAGGTGAATTCTTCCGTTATTCATTCGGTTTCTCCCGACGGTGAAGAGGAAGAAAGACGTCGCAGAGAAGTGAGAGATACCGTTCCCGAAATTTTTAGCCAGTTGCTCTTGCCCGTCTTAATTGAAATTCCCATCGAGGATAACCAGACGCATTTTGAGCAGAGACGATACACAATCAGGCAGGCAGACAATCGTCGCCGGATAAACGAAAGAATGAATATGCTTACAAGGATGTATCCGAACGCGGTCGGTTTTTTTGCGCAAACGGGAAATCTTGTGCTTAATTCCCGAACTACCGCGCAAAATTTTCTGAATACCATAAGAAGGCGCAACATAATGTTTGTGGACGCTCGCCGCACTGCCCGAACTTCGACGGCAAGAGAAGTTGCGCGCGAAATTAACGCTCCTTACGATACCATAACTTTTTGGTTGCCCGCGGACGGTGCAAGAGGGCTTAGCGTTGCCGAATGGGAAAGGCAGATAAACTCAGTTGCCGAGAGGGTTGCGCAAAACAGAAATTCCACAATTTTTGTTGCGGCGGACGACAATTTTGTACAGGCATTTATTAACGTTTTGCCCAATATTGCAAGACGGGGAATAAGATTAGTACCGATAACACACTTATAAAAAAGGAGAAAAATATATGGCAAAACTCAGCGTAAATATCGACCACATAGCCACGCTTCGTCAGGCAAGAGGCGGAATCGAGCCAAGCCCGGTTCACGGAGCGGCGTTGGCGGAAATTGCAGGGGCTTCGGGAATTACGGCGCACCTTCGGGAAGACAGGCGCCACATTAACGACAACGACATTTATTTGATAAGGCAGATTTCGACGACATCTTTTAACTTGGAAATGGCGGCAACGCAGGAAATGGTGGCGATTGCCGTGGATGTTCGTCCGAATATTGCAACGCTTGTTCCCGAAAAACGCGCGGAAAAAACCACGGAAGGCGGGCTTCCTGTTCGTGGACACGAGAAAGAGCTTGTGGATAAAATCGCAAAATTAATGGAAAATAACATCGGTGTATCGCTTTTTATAGACCCCGATTTCGACCAGATTAAAGCGGCGCTGAAAATTGGTGCGAGCCATATAGAATTGCACACTGGCAATTACGCAAACGCAAGAGGCAAGGAGCAAATGCACGAACTCGAACGCCTTAAGGACGCGGCGGCTTATGCGCACAAATTGGGACTTATCGTGAACGCAGGGCACGGACTGAATTACCATAACACGGCGGCAGTTGCGGCGATTGACTGCATTGCAGAGTTAAATATCGGTCATTCTATAATTTCGCGCGCAGTTTTTGTAGGCTTGGATGCCGCTGTAAAAGATATGATGAGGATAATAGAAACGGGCAGTTCCGTATGAAAACGCTTTAATTTTGTTTTCCCCCTTGACAGCCACTGCGAAAAAAACGTATATTGCGGTAGTTTTTTGGGCGCATAACTCAGTCGGTTAGAGTAGCGGACTCATAATCCGTTAGTCCAAGGTTCGAGCCCTTGTGCGCCCACTTCTTAATTTAAGGCAATATGAACATAAAATAGCAGGGAGGTTTAGATGTCCTTTGAAAATAAACTTTTGGAAATAGAAACTTTAGATATAAAAATCGCCCAACTTGAAAATTCTAAACTTGAGTATCCTCTGAAACTTGCAGAATTAAAAGAAGTAATAGGTCAAAAAGAAAAGTCGCGAGACTTGACAAAAAGCAATTTGGAAAAGTTGGAAAAGGATATTTCGTCGGCAAATATCGACCTTGAAACTCACAACAATGAACTTGCTCGAAGCCACGAGCGTTTGACTTCCGTAAAAAACAATAAGGAATTCGACGCCGTGCAAAAAGAAATAAGAACTCGCAAGACAGTTGTGGCGGAAACAAAGCAAAGCATTGCGAAGCTTAAAGAAAAATTGCCCCAGTTGCAAGAAGAATTTAAGGCGGCGCAAGAAGAAGTTGACGGAGTGATTGCGCAAAATTCTCCGCAAATTGAAGAATTGACGAGCAAAATTGCCTCGATTGACGACGATATTGCGGCGACCACAAGCGAAAAAAATGCGCTTTGTCCGAAAGTGGATGAAGATTTGCTAAAGATGTATGATGCTGTTTTGCTTGGGCGTAAAAGAAGCGGAAAAGTGCTTGCGCACATATCTGCGGACAGTAAGAAGTGTTCGTATTGCGGACAGGTTATAAGCCCGAACCTTTTGAAAAAAATCTTTTCAAGCGCCGTTTTGGTTGCGTGCGAAAATTGTGGATCGTTGTTTGTTTTGACCGAAAACGCTCAAAATCAGAAAACCTCTTGACAGAGGCGTGTGAAAAATAATATTTTACGACGGTTTTTTATGTGCAGGCGTAGCTCAATGGATAGAGCATCTGACTACGGATCAGAAGGTTGAGGGTTCGACCCCTTCCGCCTGTACCATTTAAAATGTTATTTGTGTAGTGTTAACGCTTATTGAAAAAAGGAGGAACTATGATTGGCTTTGACCCGATGTATCTTGCATTTGCTTTGCCGGGGCTCCTTTTGGCGGGCATAGCTTCTCTTATGACTTCAGGCACTTTTAAAAAATATTCAAAAATTCGTTCGGCAAAAGGGCTTACGGGGGCGGAGGCGGCTCGTCGGCTTTTGGCGGACGCGGGAGTCAACGACGTTCGTATTGAGCAGGTAAGCGGGCATTTGTCAGACCATTACGACCCGCGCTCAAAGGTTTTGCGTTTGTCGCCGCAGGTTTACGGAGAAAATTCTCTGTCCGCAATCGGAGTTGCCTGCCACGAAGCAGGGCACGCATTGCAACACGCACAGGGCTATATGTGGTTGAATTTTCGCTCGGCTATGGTTCCTACGGTAAACATAAGTTCGAAATTTTCGTATATTGTATTGATTGCGGGTTTTTTGCTTAGTAATTCCAATCCGATTTTCGGCAATAATCTTATAATCGCAGGAATAATTTTGTTTTCGGCTTCAGTTTTGTTTTCTATAATTACTTTACCTGTGGAATGGGACGCGTCTCACAGAGCAAAATTGCTTATGGTGGAAAGCGGAGCGGTTGACAGAATTGAGGCGCAATCGGCGGGAGCGGTTTTAAACGCGGCGTTTTTGACATATCTTGCGTCGGCTATTACTTCGCTTCTAACATTACTTTACTATCTTTGGCGGTCGGGACTTATCGGCGGTCGTCGTTAAAAATTAAGGAGAATTTAAAATGCTGTCTATTGATTTAACAGGAAAAATTGCGTTTATCGCCGGCGTGGGAGACGACCACGGATACGGTTGGGCTATCGCAAAGAGGCTTGCGGAAGCAGGCGCGACAATTTTGGTAGGAACTTGGCCTCCCGTCCTTGAGTTATTTGTAAAATCGCTCGAAAGAAACAAACTCGACACAAAACTGCCCGACGGAAGCGAAATGAAAATCACCGAGATATTTCCTCTCGACGCGGTTTTTGACTATCCCGAAGACGTTCCGCAAGACATAAAAGAAAACAAAAGATACGCGGGAATTACGGGATACACGGTCAGCGAAGTTGCGAAAAAAGTGGCGGAAAAATACGGGAAAATAGATATTCTTGTTCACGCTTTGGCAAACGGTCCCGAAGTGAAAAACGACCTTTTGGAAACTTCTCGCGCAGGATATTTGGCGGCGTTTTCGGCTTCGTCGTATTCTTTGGTGTCGCTTGTTAAGCAGTTTGGTTCTAATATGAATGCCGGCGGCTCGGTTATTTCGCTTTCTTACCTTTCCGCTGACAGAACAGTTCCCGGATACGGCGGCGGAATGGGCGCGGCAAAAGCGGCTTTGCAACAAGATACTCGTACCCTTGCTTTTGAATGCGGCAGAAAATGGAACATCCGAGTGAATACAATTTCGGCGGGACCTTTGGGAAGCCGAGCGGCAAAGGCGATAGGATTTATCGACAGAATGATAAAATATTCGGCGCACAACGCCCCGCTCAGACAAGAGATGGAAGCGGATTTTGTGGCGTGTCCCGCGGCGTTTTTGTTGTCGCCGATGGCGGCGGCTATAACGGGAACGGTTGTTTATGTAGATAATGGATTAAGTTCGATGGCTTGTGGAATAGATCGCCTTGTAGAGGGCGCAATTGACGAAAAATAAAAAAACAGTGTTTTTTAGAAAGGACGGTTAAGAATATGAAATTTGCTAAATTGACAGTATTGTTTTTGTTGTTTGTGTTTGCCTGCAGTGCATTCGCAGGTTCAAGAAGAAATCAGCCCGAGGGAACGATTGCCGATACGACCGCCGAATGCGTTTTTATGCGAGAAGTGTGTGCGTACGCTTGGGATTTGCAGAGAGAAGTTGAGGCAATGACCGAAAACGACGAAGACGAACGTACGCAAAAAAGAGAAATGATGCAAGTCCTCAACAGCAGTATTATGCGTTGTGAGAATGCGAGAAGAGAGTGTACAAGAAGCGTTCGACGATAATAAGTTTCTTGCTTCTGCAAGTCGTATTAACATCGTGCCTTTTCGCTCAAGATTATCAAACAGCCGAAGCGCGGGACTTTGAGACGGCGCATTCGGCTGATACTTTTTTTGTTTTCGGTACGCATTCTTTCGGAATTCTAAATCTTCCGATCGCGCCGAACAACATTCCATACCTTATAAATAACGATATAGAGTCTGAAACCCAGAGAATTGTTTTGCCTATGGGGCGACACAGAATTTCTTGGCACGGCGGCATAGGATATATGCCGATAGATACTTTTGTCGATGTGCGAGCGGGTGAAATACTGAATTTACGTCTTTCTTTTGTTGAAAGACAAGGGACTATATTTATTGAAACTGAGCCCGACGAGGCAAGAATTTTTCTTAACTCAGACCTTGCGGGGGTAGGTACGCTTTTCAGGGACATAAAAGCAGGCGAGCATCGCCTTGCCGTATCGGCACACGGGTTTCACGGGATTGAGCAGACCATTACCGTTTTTCCGAACAGGCTTACGCGTTTTCATATACAATTACCTTCCACTCACGACCGAGACGGCGACGGCTTTCCCGACAGTGTTGACCTTTGCCCTGATGTTTTCGGCATTTATCGCGGCTGTCCGAGACCTCCCGTATGGCACGAATTGAAAGAATTACGCAGTTTTTGGAGAGATTATTTAAGCCAACAACCGTTTACAATAGAAGTTTTGGCGTTTGCTTTTCAACACAGAATAGCAACAGAACCTATTTTTCGCGAACTTATAGGGCTTTTTAACGACGGACCTGTTATCGGGACTAATCACAGAGGATTTTCGGCGTTTAATAAAATATGGATTGGGCACAGGCAGTGGATAATGTCGTTGGAATACGGACAAGGTTTTGCGGGGTCAAGATACAGAAAATCGTTCGATATACCCGTCGATATTGATTTTGATAACGGCTTTTGGGTGGAATACGACAGGTTTGGGGATTTAGAGCCGACTATGATACTGAGGTCGTATTCGGGGCAAATCGGTTTTCGCGCAGGAAACGAAATTTTGTCGCTTGCGATTTTAACGGGCTATCAGCGCGAAAAAATAATGTTGAACAATATAACCGAAAGAAATGAACGCGGCAGAAGAACTCTTTCGTCGAGGAGCGCGCGCAACGACACGTGGATAACGAGTGTTCGGGCGGCTCTTTCACCAATCGGAGAAAATTTTCATCCCACATATTTTATAGAACTCTCCATTACACCGATATTGGGCGACGGCGACGGGAGTGCAATAAGCCGAGCGCTTCGTCCCGAAACCAGCGGGTGGGTAGGATTTCGCGGCGGCATTATTATTCCGTGGCGATTGCAGAGAAACGATTGAATTTCTCGATTTGTAATGAAAAACCAAAGTTTTCAAAATAATTTCTCACGCTCATAGAACATATAGTATTTTATCGGTGCAACAAATAATAGATTGCGGATATTTACTCCGTAATTTGTTAAATTTTTATTTTTTTATGTGTGAAAACACAGAATGTCCTTTATGAGGTTGTTCTGTCTGTGTTTTCGCACTGATTATTCGCGGAATATCGTAATCTATTGTTTGTTGCAGAACTTTTATGATCGGCAGAACAGCCTTTAAGCTGCTTTTGTCTGATTTTAACATTTAATTTGCTGTCAAAAACAGCGGGAGGTTGTGGATTATGGGTAAATTTACCAAGGTGTTTAGCGTGTGGGCGCTGCTGGTTGCAGCGATGTGTTTTGTTTTTGTCGGGTGTTCCGACGATAATGGCGGCGGCGAAAAAGAAAACGGCGAAATAAAAATACCGCCTCAAGGTGATTTCACATTGGTGGGGCTTGAAGGTTTCGACGGAGAAAAGGTAAGCGGAACGCTTGTGGAATCAAAAACTTCTCAAGGCAATGAAATTGTGCTGAGATGGAACGATTCCGACGAAGAAAGTTTCGACAATTTAGTTGCGTGGCTTATTGAAAACGGCTACAGCGTTGCAAGCGAAAACGCTCCGAACGAAAACATTTCCGCTCAAGGCAGATCGGCGGGTGCTTATTTGATTTGGGTCGGAGAAATGGGATTATTCGGCAGAATGATGGAAGCAACGGTAGTGTTTTTCCGTCAAAATGCGACATTTGCAGGGCAGTCGTTCAGTGCAAATGCGTTGTTTTTTATGGTAGAGCCTCAAGGCGGCGGCAACAACAACGATAACGCCGACGACCTTATTCTTCTCGGCAACATCGCTCTGAGAAACGGGCAATACGACCAAGCGATAAACTACTTTGAGCGGGCGTTTCAAGCGGATAACAACAATCCGAGGGCTATTATTTACTCGGCATTGGCGCATATCGCAAGAATAAGCATAGACCGCAGAGTTGTGGATTTATTCAGAGACCGCTTTGGTTTTACGGATTATCCCAATCGTCTTAACGCCTTATTCTCTAACGACTGGCTACGAAGCTACGAGCGGGAATGGCTACTAGGAAGTTTTTTTGTTCCGACTGCAAACGAAGGACAAGGGGGGTGGGCTATGTGGATTGGAGAAGACCCTACTTGTAGATCGGGTTGTGATAGAGATTGGAGTTGGTCGGGAAATGTGCCTGAAAGATCGGGGTATTATGTTGGAAGATGGGTTTGGAACGGTACGCTTATTTGCAGGGATACTAATTATCAACCCATAGATTGCGAAACTGTTTGTTTAGGTGCTTATGGTATACAAATAGAGAATTGTGAACCCGAGAATTGGGATTTCACTTGGGACTATGATGGCGAATGGGAGATGGTATGGACATTAGTTAGAGAACAGCCGATAATTGAGACCAGATCTTCTTCATTCCCCGGATTAGCAAACGTTGAATGGCTCAGAGGGGCTAATTCTTGGCATAGTCAAACGCTTACATCTACGGGCGCGCCAAGCCCCGAAACTTGGACTTTGCTTTTGTTTGCAAACCTTATCGACAGAAACACAAACGGCTTAAACGACGCTTTGGACGAACTTATCGGCTCTGTTTTCGGGCAAAGTTATGAAAACGCCTTAAACCGAATTGCAAGATTGCGAAGCACTCCGAACACAAGAATTACGCTTCACAGGCACTTTATTGAGGCTTTGCATTTGGACGGCATTATTACCGAGCACGACCAAATCGGCTGGGCGGAAGTAAACGCTATGGTATCCGCAATGACAGGCGTAAAAGCAAGTTTACAGTGGCTTACGGCTTATGATTGGAACACCAATCTTAACGTATTCCGCCACGCTTGGCAGAACAACGAAAACTATTGGTACGGTCGAGTGGAGCAAATGAACAGAGCGGATTTGCCGTTTGTAAATAACTTTTTGAAACCAAGAGCGGGAAGAATGGCGGCGGCAAAAGCAAGTTTTGTTTCGTCAATTACGGGAATAAGAGAGTCGTATTCCGCAATAATGAACAGCGATTTGTATCCTAAGGCAGTAAAAGACGCTCATCAAACAATAAACGAGGGCTTGGGAATACTGATTTCGTCAATTCAAAACGGCGGCAACTTTTGGGTGCCCTCAGACCCGACAAGAGGCGCTTGGCCCAATTCGCAAAGGTCGGACGTTGTTTTCGGAATGAATGTCGGGCTACTTTTTACGGAAGGTCATTTTTCTCTGAACAATTTGTTTGAAACCGAAAGCAACGGAGTTCCCGCGTTTTTCAGCGGCAATACACGGCTTACGCGTGAAAATTATATGAGTTTAACGGAAGGTGGGCGAACAATCGGTATGAGATTCAGAACTGTGCCAATATCGAGCGTTGTGCTTTATCCCGACGTAATAGGCGAAAACGCTTATGAGTTAGTAGAAGCGCTTCCCGCGCCGCTTGCACGAATACTTTTTGAGAAGTATCACAACATAACGCGATGAGGTTTTCAAAAAAAGTATTGTTTTTCAGGGCTTGGATTTGGGTTTTGGTTTTACTGAAACCCCTCCTTGCCCAAAACTTTGAACTTTCAAGCGAAAGCGGAATTTTACTGCATTTGCAAGACGACCGAATATTTTTTTGGAATGCCGACATAAATTATGACAACCCAAAATTTTTCCGTAATCGCTTGGGATTTCTTAAAATCGGCTCGAATATGCCTTGGTTTACAAGCGAAATTATCAGAGCCGATTATTCTGTAAAATTCGACTTCAACGCAATTTCACCCCAAATTTTCGCAGGCTTTTTCAGTCAATCCGAAATAGAAACGCGCTTTCGGCATCGCGGAGATCAAATAAAAATTACAAACGAGGGCGCAAAGGGCTTTTATATCGGCTCAAACGTGGAGCTAAATATTCGCGATTTCCGATTTACCCCGTCTTTTTTGCTCGGCAAAGGAAAATTTGACGACGGGTGCTTTTATTATTTTTTCGGGAAACCCGATATTCCTCTCTTTCTGCATTTCGGCTTGTCGGCAGAACACAAAGAAAGGCATAAACTGAATATTTCGTATCAAACTTTTGACATAAATATCGTAAATAACGCAGAAATGCCGCTTTTTAATTCCGATAATTACGTTTTGGGAATAAATTACAGGCATTTGTTTTCCAAACCGCAAAAATTATCGAACATTTACGGAATTTTGGGATTAAACTACGCTTCTTTTTCGGCAGACGGCTCCATAAATCCTGCAAATCAGCAATATTTTCTGTTTCCGTATATGTTTTTCGATATAGACGGAGAAGCAAACGCGCTTGCTCTTTGGACTGCCCTTTCGTTTGAATTGCAAGCTCGCCGCTTAAATCATTTATTTATGCTCGGCGCGGCAAATATTATCGGCGGTGAATTCAGCGCGGATGTCCATTACTTATACAAAAGATTATTCGGCGGCAGAGAAAAACAGAGAGAAATGTACTTAGACCTAAAAAACACAGGATTAGCATTTCTTGGATATTCGCTCGAAAGCCCGCCCTTAAACATAAAAAACAGAGCAAAAATTCACTTCGGAATGCGAAAAATCTTCGCCGCGCCTTGGGGTTTAGACAAATTTCGAGCAAACGACGTAGAAGAAAGCCCAATAATTAACGAAACAAGCAACCGAAAAAATGTATGGAAAACGATATTACTTTCTGGCTTGTCGGGGTATTTTCGGGTTGAGTTTTGATTTTCGCAACAACAGTCGGTCATTTTTTTCTGAAAATTCACATTTTGCGGTTTTGCTTGCGGGGAATTTATTATTTTAGGTGAAAATTTCATTTCTTAAAGGAGAATTTATGAGAAAAATTGCGTTTGTGGTTTGTATTGTTTGTGCTTTGTTTCTTTCGTCGGCTATGGCGATTACCTTTCCGTTGCGGCATTCTAACGCCGAAATTGATAATTTTATCAGACAAAATCCCGACTTACCCGATTTTGACAGAAGCGCTCTTATGAGCGGCGAGTTTCAGATAGGGATAAGAACAGAAACGCTTCGTTTTATGTTTGGCTCGCCCAGAAGAATAGATACTGTCAGACAGCCTTGGGCAGTGCAGGAAATGTGGCATTACAGAGTTGACAGAAATCGCCTTATGTTTATCATAGAAAACGGCGGCGTTGTAGGAATTGAAAGACAGAACTGATAAGTGGCAATAGCAATAATTGCGTTTATTTACGGGCTTCTTTTCGGCTCGTTTTTCAATGTACTGATTTTTCGTTTGCCGCGTGAGGAAAGCGTGATTTTCCCTGCCTCGCGATGTTTAAATTGCGGGCACGAACTTGCGTGGTACGAAAATCTTCCGTTGTTAAGCTATATTTTTCTTCGCGGAAAATGCAAAGAATGTAAGATTAAAATTTCAATTCAGTATCCTTTGATTGAGCTTGCTACAGGAATTTATTCCGTGTTTTTGGCGCTTGTTTTGGGCGAGCAAATTCAGTGGGCGCTCGCAGGAAATTGGTGGAATTGGATAGAGGTATTTTTGCAATATTTCACTCTTTTGCTTTTTCTTCCTATTGCGATAATCGACATTAAGCACTACATTATCCCCGACGAATTGACAATTACGGGCGTTATTCTTGCGCTTGCGGTTTCGTTTTTGCCCGACGGGATTACGCCGCTTCAGTCAATTACAGGCGCGCTTGTCGGCGGCGGCTCTTTGCTTTTGGCGGGATTTTTCGGAAAAATTATCCTCAAAAAAGACGAGGCAATGGGCGGCGGCGATATTAAATTATTGTTTTGGTTCGGCGCGCTTTTTGGTTGGCAGGCGGCGCTTGCGACAATATTTTTTGGTAGTTTTGTCGGAGCGGTAATCAGCGTTGCGCTGATTTCTCTTAAAAAGGTTGAAAGCGGCAAACATATTCCGTTTGGTCCGTATCTTTGCGCAGGAATGCTTATTTCTGTGGTATTCGGTAATGAATTATTATCTTTTATTCTGCCTTAAATAAAAAAAGCGGAAGTAAAAATACTTCCGCGATTAGTTTTCTGGTTTTTTCCTTCGCTTAATTAGCGCCCGAATTCCGAGATTAAGCGGTCTGCCAAGTTTGAGGCAAATTCTTCGGAATTATAAAATCCGCTTTCAACTCTTTGGCGAGTCGCCTCAATTCTGTCTTGACGAACATCAGGTTGCGCTTCAACCCTTTGCGCCAAAACTCTCATTGCGGCGGCGTTTGCTCCCGCTTCCCGCGCTTCGGAAGAAAGCGAAGTCCTGTCCGCGGCTTTGCTTCTTACTGCAAAATTATCGGTCTTCTCGTCTCTGGCGCGAGAGGCTCCGTCAATTTTGCGAAAATCAGCCGCAAGAGTGCTTGTTATTTGTGTTAAAACCATAACGACCTTCTTCCTTTTAAGTTGTCCGATACCTATCCTTGTTATGTATATCGGCAGAAAAAGTTAATACTTTAACGAAAATTGCAAAATTCCGGAAACAGTTTGTCGATTTCTGCTTTTGCCGCGTTGTCGGCTTCCAAAAGCGGTGGCAGCATTTCTTTGCCGTAGCCGTCTATTATAAGGGATAGCGCATATTTTATTCTTGCGATTTGGTCGTCCTTTCTGAATGTTGCCGCAATTTCGCAAATTTCTTTTTGCGTTTTTTGCGCGCCGACCATATCACCGCTTTGCAATTCTTTCCAGATTTTCACTACAAGGCTCGGACAATAATTCGCCATAACCGACACCGCGCCTTTTGCGCCTTTTTGGTAAAAGTCAAGAATTTGCGAATCGCCGCCGCACAAAAACGCGGGAGTATGCGCAATAAGCGCCTCGTCTCTGTCCGAATCTTTAAGCGCGGCGTGCGGCACGGAAGAAAGAATTTGCGGAGTAATTTTGTTTTGCGTGTGCTTTGTAAAATTGTAAAGCATACACGGGATTTTCAGAATGCTCACCGCTTCGTTAAAAAACTTTATTACGCCGTCAACAGGCGCGTTCGCCAAATAAAAAGGCGGTATCAGCGTTATGCCGTCCGCGCCGATGTCCTGCACAAAGAGAATTTCGTTTCTGACATCAAAAAGCGACGTTCCAGAAACGTTGCAGATAACTTCGCCCGAAAAGTTTTTCCGTGTGATTTCAAATAATTTCTGCCGTCTTTCGTGTCCAAGCGAGAAAAATTCGCCCGTAGTCCCGCCCGAAAGTATAGATTTAATCCCGCTTTTTTGCAGAAAATCCAAGTGCTTTACAAGCGAAATTTCGTCGATTTCGTTGTTTTTTATCGGTGTAGCGGCGGCAACTACAATGCCTTCAAATATTAGTTTGTTGAGCATTTTATTTTCTCCTTTTTTGGACGTAAAAATAATATTTCTCCAAAGCGATTATCTAAACAATTTATTTGTTTGTATCTATCATTTTGCAAAAAATATAAAAATCTCCCACTTTACCACGAAAAAATAGTATTTTGTGGATGCGAAAATTTGGAATTGTGGGGATTTTGTCCCCCACATTTTATTTATACAGATAGGTTAGAATTTCCTTTCTTGGGCTGTTCTGCCTATGTAGCCTGTCTTTTTGATGTGGGACAATTCTAAATTTTCGCAAAAAACAATGAATTTTGGCGGAACAGCCCTTGCTGTTTTGCTTTTTAATGTTTTAATATTTGTCGAAAACGGCAGAAAGGTAGGTTGCTATGGTATTTTTGGTAGTTCTTCTTGCGTGTATGTTTGTTAGTTTCCTTTTTCTTATTATGCGACTTTGGAAAGACGATATATAAATACGGGAACACAATGACGCTATTTCGCCAAAACGATTATCTAAACAATTTACTTGTTTGTATCTATAATTTTTGTGAAAACTGCAAAAATTTCCCACTTCGCCACGAAAAAAATAGTATTTTCTTGGTGCAGTAAAGTATGGAAAGTAGATTTATTCTAACTTCCATTCTATTCTTTCGTTATACATATTAAAAAGAAGAACGTCCGTTTGGGCTGTTCTATCTTCTTTTTGGCGTATAACCAAATATAGGTCTTTTCATACTTTACTGCAAAAAATATGAATTTTGGCGGAACAGCCCTTGCTGTTTTTGTTTTAAATTTTAATATTTGTCGAAAACGACAGAAAGGCAGGTTTGTTATGGAGTTTTTTGTAGTTCTTCTTGCGTGCGTGTTTATTGCTTTTCTTTTTCTTATTATGCGACTTTGGAAAGGAGATATATAAATATGGGAACATATTGGCATATATTGTCAGCCTTTTTGTTTGTGGCGAATATTATTTTCTAATAAAAACAGGGGGATTATATGCAAATAGACAATGAGGCATTGCGGGTAAAAGATACCATTCTCAAAACAACAGATTGTGAAAATATTTATCTGTTTGGCTCGCGCGCCTACGGAACTACGCACCAAAACAGCGATTACGATTTTTTTGTAGTGCTTAAAGACGACATCGAAAGCAAATATCCCATTTTAGAGCAAATTTCGCTGAACATCGCAAAGGCAAAATTTAATATACCCATTGACGTGCTTGCAGAAAAGAAAAGTTTTTTTGAAGAACGGAGCGGCTTTGCCTCAATAGAACGAAAAGTTAAAAGAGAGGGAGTCCTTTTGTATGCAAGATAACAATAAATTTGTGGCAGAGTGGATAAAATTTGCCACCGACGACTTGTTTGTCGCGAAACATCTTTTTTACGAAGTTAATCCCAAGCAACTATATATTTCTTGCTATCATTGTCAGCAATGTGCAGAAAAAATGTTAAAGGCGTTTTTGATAGGCAAAGATTGGGATTTATTAAAAATTCACGATTTAAATATGTTGTGTAATTTATGTATTGACCGCGACCATTCTTTTGAAGATATACAAGAATTATGCGCATTTGTAAATCCTTACGGCGTTGAGGTGAAATACCCCAATAATACGGAATTATATGACGAAATAGTAGAAATTGTCTTGAACAGAACGCAAAAAATATACGATTTTTGCAAAATTAAAGTGGGATTATAACACAAACTATCTCTCAAATACCTATTTAGCTTTTACAATAGCCTCCGCAAGCACCAAATCAATCGATTATCTAAACAATTTACTTGTTTGTGTTTATCATTTTTATGAAAACTACAAAAATTCACCACTCCTACACGAAATTATAGTATTTTCTTTCCGCAACAAATCGTGAATAGTGAGATTTTACTCTCGCTGTTCTCTGTTCTTTGATTGTTTTTTTTTGCCTTTTGAGAACAAGGCAACCTTTTTGGTTGTTCTGTTTGTTCCCAAAGGCACACTGTTAATTATCAATACAGAGAATTTCACGATTTGTTGCAGAATTTGAATTTCGGCAGAACAGCCATTTTGCTGTTTAATATTACCATTTGAAAGGTGGGTTTTAAGTATGGGGTTATCAAAATTAAAATGTACGGTGATTAGCATTTTATTTTCGGTGATATTTGCTTTTGGGCAAAATCAAAGTATTGAAGAAGAATTTGAACGAATTGAAGACGTATCTGAAATCACTTTCGCAGAGCAATTTATTGCAGGCGAAAGAATTCTTGAAATTCGCACGATTGAAGATTTTATAGAATTTCAGCGCTTGCGTGTCAATAGGGGGAGGAGCAGGGGAGCAACATTTGCGGGTAGAGAAATACACCTCTTGACCGACCTTATGGTTTTTGACACAACCGGAAGCAACACTTGGTCGCGGGCAAGTAGACCTACAGACTTTGATTCTGTCAGACGAAGATTTTATTTACATCGAGGTCTATCACAATTTTCCGGAGTGTTTGATGGAAACGGACATTATATCAGAGGATTATACGGCGTGAGTTTTTTTGGTGCCGAATTAAGGAATGCTGTTGTCCGAAATCTAAACATTTCGCATTCGTTTTTCACAGCGGCAAGCATTGCAAGACACACTGAAAATTCTACAATAGATAACGTCAATGTTTCTGCAACAAATGTAATTGGCGGTGGTGCAGGAGGAATAGTTCGCCACGCTTTGAAAAAAACAAGAATTACAAACAGTTCGTTTTCAGGAAATATAGAAGGAAGCTCAATGAGTAGTACAGGCGGAATAGTCAGTGTTGCGCGACACTCTACAACCTTGTTAAACAATACGGTATCGGGAACAGTGAGCGGAAGAGCGGGAAAAACAAGCGAAGTCGGTTTTAATACACCTAGTAGCGCTGTCATCAACAACAATACAGACAACGTAATATTTGTTGAACGTCCGCGAATTTTTTTTATGTCTGAGGGTAATTTTTCTTTCGGACTTGGCGATTACGGAATAAGTTCGGGAGGAGGTAATCTTATTTCGGGCGCGGTAATTAATAGACATTTTGCACTTGGTTTAGGTGTCGGGTTTAACATTACTCTTGTTCAAACTAATGATGGTATAGATAGATTGCGATGGCGGCAATCTGGGCTTGTTGTTGTCGATGAAGACAGAGTTCGTTGGGATGAGGGCGAAATTCTTTACAGATACCACCACCACATTTTAACCCCGGTTTTTTTGAGGTCTCGTTTTTACCTTGTCGAAGGACATATATCGCCGATTATTGACGCAGACGCCGGCATTGCGATTGTTTATAGTATGTGGTCATCTGATACAGATGAAATAAGCATTTATCCAAGTTTTTATTTTAATCCGAGTTTTGGTATTGCTTTCGGGCGAGCGTACGTTTCTTTGGGCTATAAACTTTGGGTAGCAGAATATGAAAGATTAGTTCGTTCGGGAGAATTTGATTCTCTCGACAGAGAATTTTTAGACAAAATTGGCACCAAGAGAAAAGCAAGTCATTCGCTTTCGTTAAGAGCCGGCGTATATGTAGGTTGGGGAAGCAGGTAAAAATTTGAAAATAGCGGGTAAAAATTGCCCGCTTTTTCTTTGTTGTAAGTATTATTTTCTATACTTGTCCAGTTTTTTTCAAAAGAAACACATTGTGTTTATTACAGCCTCTGCAAGCGTCAAATCAATCGATTATCTAAACAATTTACTTGTTTGTATCTATCATTTTTATGAAAACTACAAAAATCTCCCACTCCGCCACGAAAAAATAGTATTTTGTGTATGCAGAAAAAGATAAATAGTTGAGAATTTAATTCTTGACTTTATATCTGTTCTTTGAAATATCTTTTTTGCCAAAATTGCGAAACAGCTCTTGGGGTTGTTTTGTCGGCGGTTTTGGTACATTAAATTTCAAGTCCAGATATACATTCATCTTTTTCTGCAAAATAATATGAATTTCGGCAGAACAGCCCTTGCTGTTTTTTGCTTAAAAAAATTTAATATTTGCCTAAGGCGGCAGAAAGGTAGGTTGTTATGGCATTTTTTGTGGTTTTTCTTGCTTGTATGTTTGCTAGTTTTCTTTTTCTTATTATGCGACTTTGGAAAGAAGATATATAAATATGGGAACGATTTTAGTTTGCTTGTCATATTTGAATCAGGGTGATTTCGGAGAATAAAAAGAAATTCCTTGCGTATGGAATTGTAAAAAAAGTATTTTATGTGTATAATAGCGAGGTTTTATAAATGAGAGCGTTTTTTCAACAGATTGTACAGATTTTAGGTTATTGCTTATCGCGAGCAGGAGAATATTTAGCGGCAAGGCGTAGTGATTATAGTAGTTTGTTCTTCTACAGCGTGCTTGTGTTTCTTGCAGCAATGGTATTGACGGACGAATGGGATACAAAAATAGGTTTTGCGTTTATGGCAGGTGGTCTTTTGTTTGGGACAATTTTTTCGAAAGGTGGTAAATAATGGAAGCATTGATAACATTCGGCACTCCTTTTATGGCGGTTGGTGCGATTTTATCGGCTATAATACTTTTATACGAGCATTTAGAGCGGAAAGGCTTGCTTCAACAGTTTAGTAGTTTGAAGCCAATTTAACACAAAGCGGGGGAGATTTCTTTTCCCTGCTACTTTTTCAAAAGAAACGACGGTTATCCGCCTCTCATCCCTATTATAGCCTCCGCCAACACCAAATCCTCGGGGCTTGTTATTTTAAAATTAAGCTTGCTCCCCTTAACCCACGCGACTTTATGTCCGAAATTCTGCACAAGCATCGCTTCGTCGGTGGGGATTTTATCTAAATCGTCTATTTTTTCAAAGCATTCGAGGAGGAGTTTTTTGTCGAAAATTTGCGGGGTGCCGACGGCTATCAGTTCGTCGCGGTTTATGGTTTCGCCGCAGATTTCGTTGTCGAATTTTCGGACGGTGTCCACGACGGGATTTGCGGAAATAACGCCGCAGATTTTTGGGTCTTTGCAACGTTCCAAAAGTTCGCTTACAAGTCCGAGAGTGATAAAAGGGCGCGCCGCGTCGTGAATTAACACTCTTTTGCCGCTTGCCGCTTTAACGCCGTTTTCTACCGAATTGTGCCGCTCGCATCCTCCCCCGACAACAATGATTTTTTTTGAAAAATTGCTCGTTTTTTGCTTGACTTCTTCGATTGCTTGCTCGGGAACTACTATTATTATCTCGTTTATCGCTCGCATTTTGTCGAAAACTAACGCGCTGTAAAGAAAGATTTCTTTATCGCCTACAAGAACAAACGCCTTGGGGATTTCTTTCCCGAGACGTTTGCCCATTCCTCCTGCGACAATAACTGCCGAAACGCTCATAAATTACGACGCTTTCGCCCTTTTTGTCATATATCTCGGTTCGCCTTTGTCGGTTATTACTTCTTTTGTAATTATAACCTCGCCGACGTCTTTTTTCGACGGCAATTCGTACATTATAGGAATAAGCGACATTTCGATTACGGAGCGAAGTCCGCGCGCGCCTGTCTTCTTTTCTTCGGCGATTTCTACTATTTTATCTAACGCTTCTTGCTCGAACGAAAGTTTTGCGCCGTCTATTTCAAAGAGTTTTTTGTATTGCTTTACTATGGAGTTTTTTGGCTCCAAAAGGATTTGCATAAGCATTTCTTTGGTAAGGTGGTCGAGCGCGTAAATTGCGGGAACTCTGCCTATAAGTTCGGGAATTATACCGAATTTTGTTAAGTCGTCGGGCTCGCATAAGTGGAGCAATTCGCTGAACTGCGACGAGTCTTTGCTTACGATTTTCCCTGTGAAACCCATTCCGCCTTTTGCCGTGCGTTTTTTTACTATGTCCTCAATTCCGACAAATGCGCCGCCGCAAATAAACAAAATATCGCGCGTGTTAATTTCCAAGAGTTTTTGCTCGGGATGTTTGCGCCCGCCTTGCGGTGGAATATGCGCTACCGTTCCTTCCAAAATTTTAAGAAGCGCCTGCTGAACGCCCTCGCCCGAAACGTCGCGCGTTATTGACCAATTTTCGGATTTTCTGCTGATTTTGTCGAATTCGTCGATGTATATTATGCCGTGTTGCGCTTTTGCTACGTCGCCGTCGGCGGCATTTACGAGGCGCACCAAGATATTTTCCACGTCTTCGCCTACGTATCCCGCTTCCGTAAGAACGGTTGCGTCGGCAATGGCGAAAGGAACTTGCAGGATTTTCGCCATAGTTTGCGCGAGCAGCGTTTTGCCTGTTCCCGTAGGTCCCAAAAGAAGAATGTTCGACTTTTCGATTTCCACTTCGTCGGTCATAATTCGCGAATTAAGGCGTTTGTAGTGGTTGTATGCGGCGACTACCACGCCGATTTTGGCGGCTTCTTGTCCGATTATGTATTTGTCCAAAGTCGCTTTCATTTCTTTGGGCGTGGGAATGTCTTCGTATTTTGCAAGCGCGCCGCCGCCAACCGCGTTGCCGCTTTGCGTTTTTGCAGAGGGCAACAAATTGCTTTTTGCGTGAAGCATTCCGAAGCAAACTTCTACGCAATCGTTGCATATATATGCGTCGGGGGCAAGTCCCTTAATCAGCTCTTTTGTCTGTTTAGAGTTTTTTCCGCAAAAGGAGCATATTTTCTGCTTATTTACTACGTTCATTTTTTTATTCTTTCCGTTCTTTCAAAACGTCGTCAACGATACCGTATTCTTTTGCTTCGAGCGCCGACATAAAGTTGTCGCGGTCGGTATCCTTATATATAGTATCGGCGGATTTTCCCGTGTGTTCCGCAAGAAGTTCCGACAAATCTTTTTTAATGCGCAATATTTCTTTCGCGTGGATAATTATGTCGCTCGCTTGACCCGTCGCGCCGCCAATCGGCTGGTGTATCATAATTTTTGAGTGGGGGAGCGCAAATCGTTTTCCCGGAGTTCCCGCCGCAAGCAAAACCGCTCCCATACTCGCCGCCTGACCTATGCAGATGGTGGAAACATTGGGGCGAATAAAACGCATTGTGTCGTAAATTGCAAGTCCCGAAGACACGTAGCCGCCGGGTGAGTTTATGTATAAAGTTATATCTTTTGTGGGGTCTTCGTATTCCAAAAATATAAGCTGCGCCATAACCACGTCGGCTACTGCGTCGTTAATTTGCCCGCCCAAAAATATAATTCTTTCTTTGAGGAGGCGCGAGTAAATATCGTAAGAGCGTTCGCCGCGCCCGCTTGATTCAACAACCATAGGAATTAAATGCGACATAAATTACCTTTCTTCTTAAAATTTCTTGCTCAAAAATACTATTTGCCACAAATGCCGAGCAATAAAAACGCGAATTAAACGACGCAAGCTGTTATAACCCGCCAATTTCCGCCAAAATCTTTAATAATCTCGACTTTGCCAAACCCGTTTTCTTTAAAAATACTCGAAACGCTTTCGCCCTGATTAAACCCGATTTCTACATAAATTCGCCCGTCGGGTTTCAAAAAATAGTTAGCGTTTTTTGCCAAGTATTCATAAAACTCAAGTCCGCTTTCGCCGCCGTCAAGAGCGATTTTCGGCTCAAAATCCTTTACGCTTTCGTCGAGCGCGTTTATTGTTTCGCTTTCAATATACGGCGGATTTGAAACTATGACGTCAAATTGATTTTCGGGCGAAATTGCGCTGAATTTGTCGCTGTTTATAAGCAGGATTTTTTCTTGGCAGTTCTTTCTTGCGACATTCAAAGCGTTTTGGGAAATATCAACGGAAGCTATGTTCCAGTTTGGGCGCTTGCTTTGCAGTGTTTCGCAGATAATTCCGCTTCCTGCGCCGAGTTCCAATACCTTTTTTTCGCAAAGGTTTTCGTTTTTTAAGATTTCTTCAATTAGAATTTCGGTGTCAAAGCGGGGGATAAGTACGTTTTCGTTTACGTAAAATTCTCGGTCGTAAAAATACGCGGCGTTCATACAATATGCGAGAGGCAAGCCTTTTTCTCGCAAGTTTACTATTCTTTGTATCTCGTTTATTTGATTTTCCGAAACCTTAAAGTTCTCGGCTAAAAGTATGTCGTTTTTTTTGCATTTGCATACATAGCAAATGACTTCCTGCGCTTCGGATTTATCTGTGATTTGCGCGTTTTGCAGAATTTGGTCAAGAATTTTTCTGGCTTGCAACGACATATCCTTGCGCCGAAATTTTTTCTTGCAAATCTGCTTGCGCCAAGCCTTTTATCAGTTCCTGAATATCGCCCGCCATAACTTGTTCTAATTTGTAGAGCGTTAAATTTATTCTGTGGTCGGTTACGCGCCCTTGCGGATAGTTGTATGTTCGGATTTTTGCGCTTCTGTCGCCCGTGCTGACCATAGACCGTCGCGCCGAGGATTCGCTTTCCTGTTTCTTTTGAATTTCCAAGTCCAAAAGGCGCGATTGCAAGATTTTCATTGCTTTTGCGCGGTTTTTTATTTGACTGCGCTCGTCTTGGCAACTTACCACAAGCCCGCTTGGAAAGTGCGTCAGTCGAACGGCGGAATCCGTCTTATTTACGTGCTGACCGCCTGCGCCGCTTGCTCTGAAATAATCTATGCGCAAATCTTTTTCGTCTATTTCCACATCGACGTCGTCGCTTTCCGGAAGAACAACCACTGTTGCCGCCGAGGTATGAACTCGCCCTTGCGTTTCGGTTTCGGGAACTCGTTGCACCCTGTGAACTCCCGACTCAAATTTGAGCGTTCCGTAAACATCTTCGCCGCTTATCAGGATTGACACTTCTTTTATGCTGTCTTTTTCGCCTTCGCTTATGTTCATCAATTCCATTTTCCATCTTTTGCTTTCGGCGTAGTATTTGTACATTCTGTATAAATCGCCCGCAAAAAGCCCCGCTTCGTCGCCGCCTGTTCCCGCGCGGATTTCTACAATTGCATTGCGCGAGTCGTTCGGCTCTTTAGGAATTAACAAAACTTGCGCTTCGCTCTCTATTTCCGGTAAGATTTCGCGCGCAACGGTCAGCTCGGTTTTGGCGAGGTCTAAAAATTCCACGTCGCTTTCGCTACTCAAAATTTCTTCGGCTTCGTCTATTGCGGCAAGAGTGCTCAGATATTTTTTGAATATCGGAAGGCATTTTTCTATGTTGCTGTGTTCACGGCTTATTTCCTGCATTTTCTTCAAGTCAGAGACGAAGTCAGGCTCTTGCATTATTTGAGATAATTCTTCATAATGTTTAATTAGTGTTTCAATTTTTGCCTTAATAACCGCCTCCTTTATTTAATGGACAAAATAACAAAACGACAAAAAAGGGGAAATGATGACTGTTCCATTTCCCTTTAATAAATATAATACAATTCGGAAAACGAGCTTATTTTGCTACTGTTTTCAAAGCGGCGTATCGAGCGTTAAATCTCTCTACACGTCCTGCCGTATCAACCAATTTCGACTTTCCGGTATAAAACGGATGACAGTTGCTGCAAATTTCAATGTGCTGATTGCCTATTGTCGCACTTGTCTTTACTACGTTTCCACAGGAGCAGGTAAAATTAGCTGCCTGATATTTGGGATGAATACCCTCTTTCATTGTTCCTCCGATATTTCATAAAAATTCGCCCGTAAAATAATTAAACGCCCGCCTTTATGTCAAGTATTTAAGTGAAAATTGATAAATAATACGTTTTTTTGTTTTTTTGTTGATTTTATGCTTGCCGAAAAGTTATCTTTATGTATTGCTAATTTATAGAAAAGCAGGAGTTCATTGTGAAAAAAATCGATAAGGCAGAAAAAACTATTGCCGTTTTAATAGAAAGTCTGGACGGATATTATCAGTCGGGAGTGTGGAACGGCATAAAAAAAGTTTCGCAGGAAAGAAATGTAAATGTTGTCGCTCTTTTGGGAGGCTCTCTCGAAGTTTCGCCGAGCGACCAATACGAACCCAATCGAAATGTGCTTTACGAAATTCCGAAATTCGCATCAATCGACGGAATAATAATAAGCGGTTCGCTTTGCAGTTATATATCGAAAGAAAAAATCGACAAATTTATTTCGGGCTACGGCGACATTCCGATAGTGTCCATACTTCCTTTGTCGAGTGAAATTCCCGCGGCAACCATAGATAACCGCAGTGGGATGATGCAGTTGGCAATCCACCTGACAGAAGAACACAAATGCAGTAATTTTGCGTTTGTAAGCGGTCCTGAAAATAATTCGGAAGTAGCCGAGCGTCTCAACACTTTTACGGAAACATTGAATTTGCGCGGACTATCACTTCCGCAAGAAAGCATTTTTTCCGGAAATTTCGACAGAAAATCAGGTTCGGACGCAGTATTAAAAATAGCAAAAGCAAACGGAGGAAAAATTCCGTACGATGCTATTGTATGTATTGACGACGAAACGGCTTTCGGTGTTATGGAAACTCTTAAAGAACTCGGTTTGAGCGTTCCTCAGGACGTTTTGGTTGTAGGATTTGACAACACAAACGAAGGCAAATGCGCATTTCCGCCGCTGACTTCCGTTGACCAGCCGTTGCGCCGCCTCGGTGAAGAAGCGCTTATAATGCTTTTGGAAAAACTCGACGGAAAAGACATTTCGCAAGGCGTAATGCTTCGCACAGAACTTGTAAAACGCCATTCTTGCGGCTGCTTTTTTGATTACGATATTCCGAAAGGGCGCGTCCGAAAAGCCCTGCTGACTTCCGTTCTTACAAAAGAAAAATTGTCAAAAGAAGACTTGTACAATAAAGTTTTGGAGTTTTTCCTGAACACGCACGAGGCGGGAAGTTTCGATAAAGAGCAACTTCGCGGCTTAACCTATTCATTCTGCGACGACGTAAATACCCAAGAAAATGAAATGTTTTTAAAATATATACGTAAGGAATTTCGCGACACGGTTATGAAAGGAAGCAAACTTACAAAGCTTTCGCAAATATTTCGCGTTTTTTGGTATTATGCCATTGCGCACCTTACCCGCGAAAGATTTGCTTACGCCGATATGCTTTTGTCGCGCGCGGGTGATTTGAGATTTGATATGCTTAATCAATATGAGAGCGCAAAACAACTCAAAACAAGAGCCGATTTCCTTGCGATGTTCGAGTTTAAACTTGAAATTTCCAACGCAGAATGTTATGAAGGAATTTTGGATGTTATGGCGAAAAGATTTCCCGAACTCGGATTTTCCACTTTCTTTTTTGTGCAATATAAACAGTCGTCCATAAGTACGTTTGCCAAGACGCAGCTTGTTCTTGCAGTAAAAAACGGGAAACGGGTGAATGTCGCCCCCGACACTGCAAACGGCATTTTACCGCAGTTGGTTTTGGACAGCGCTAAAAAGCCATTTGTGATTGTTACAGAGCCGCTTTATTTCCGTAGCAACAAATTTGGCGTTTTGTATTTTGTTTTGGACAGCCGTTTAGATTGCGATTGCAGTACGTTTGAAATTCTGGGCAAATTGACTTCGGAAACCATTCATACCGAGCAACTTCTGCGCCGCCAAAAAGAAGTACAAAAACGAGAGCACCGCGAACTCGAAAGCGTAAGACACGAATTAGAACTCGGTAGCGACATTCAAAGAAGTTTCCTGCCGAAAACCATATATCAACCCGACGGTTTCAACATTGCCGCTGTGTATGAGCCCGCAAGAGAAGTTTCTGGCGATTTTTACGACATTTATCGCCTCAGTGATGATAAAATTGTTATACTTATTGCAGATGTCAGCGGAAAAGACGTTTCGAGCGCGCTTTTTATGGCGCTAACCAAAACCCTTTTGGAAGTTTTGACCGACAACTGCTCTCAGAACGGCGACACTCCGCTCAAATCCGTTCTTCCGACAAACGACTACGTTGCCGAATACAACGAGAAAAACAAGGGGCGTTTTATGTTTACCACGCTTCTTTTCGGAGTTCTGAACCCGCATAATGGCGTTTTTGAATACATAAACGCAGGGCATACTCCCGGATTTTTGCTTTCTGCCGACAGTGAAATACGAGCGGAATTAAAACCGACAAGTCCTGCGATAGGAATTTGCGAATCGGCGAATTTTTCGGCGCAATCCTGTGTTATCGAAAAGGGCGAGTTGCTGTTTTTATACACAGACGGCGTTACCGATACACAAAACAAACAGAAGAAATTTTACACGTCCAAGCGTTTGCGTCAAAAACTTACCGAGCGAAAATACAGCAGTTCACAGGATGCTACAACCGCAATTTGCGAAGATGTGAACGGTTTCAGAAAGACAACCGACAGATTTGACGATACTACAATAATAAGTATTTACAGAATGGAATAATATTGGAAAATGAACAAAAAAACGTGAAAGAAGGCGATTGCACCGACTGTCAGTACCGTGGCGCTTCTTTTAGAGAAGTTAAATATTTTTGCAACAAAATAAAAAAGTTTGTTGATATTCAATATTGTGAACACTACGTCAGAGAAAGCATTTTCAAAAAACTTGCCGAAAAAAGCCAGTTGGAATTAGAAGCAGAAAAAGATTGCCGTGATAACCCGACAATAGAAAATGAAAGTCTAAACAAAATTTTGGATTTTTACGCAAACGATTGCAGTTGGACAAAACTTCGTCGAATACTGACCAAAGATATTATCTCAACCACCGTGCTTCTGAATTACTTGGAATACAACCAAAACGCAAAGAAGAAATTTATGTCTGCAATTCTGACAATGTCGCTGAAAGAATTGGAGAAGTTGGGGTTGAACGATTGAGGTTTGCATAGTGCAACGCCAACAAATACAAATAAAAAAGCGCTGACGTAAATCAGCGCTTTTTTGTCTTTTATTATTTCCTTTTACGAAATAACCCCAACCCCAAACAATACCAGCAAAAGTACGCCAAGCGCAATTCTATACCACGCAAACGGAATAAAGTCTCTCGTTTGAACGAATTTAAGCAGCCAAACTACCGTAAGCCACGCCGCAACGGTTGCTACGACGTATGCTACAATGTATTCGGGCAAAAACAAATTGCCAGCCGTTCCCGCTTTTACTTCTCCGAGTAATTTGTAGCCGCCTGCCGCAAACATTGTCGGAATGCCGACCAAAAACGAAAATTTAACCGCTTCGGGACGTGTTAGTCCTACAAGCAACGCGCCCATAATCGCCATTCCCGAACGAGAAGAGCCGGGAAATATTGCCGCGATTATCTGTCCGACCGCTACGGCAATTACCACCGTCCAAGTTATGTTTGAGAGCGATACGCTCTTCTTGAAACGGTTTTCCGCTACAAAAATTATTATTGCTCCGACAATAAGCGCAATAGCGACGGGCAAAACGCTTTCGGGCAAAGTAATGCCAAGTCTGCTCGCCGTAAAACCGCCGACCCCCGTAATAAAAAATGCAACAAACAGCTTGAGAACATAATCTCTGGTTTGCGGGTCTTTGTAATTTGTAAAAAATCCCGCTATGTCCTTGCGAAATACAAGAACGGCGGCGGCAATCGTCGGCACTTGTATGAGGACAAAAAATGCGTCGCTGTAATTTCCCCGCAAAAATTGCTCGGCAATCAACATGTGCCCCGTAGATGAAATGGGCAAAAACTCCGTTAAGCCCTGTACTATTCCGATAATAACCGCGTTCAAAAAGTCAAAAAGTCTTTCCATTTTTACTCGCTTTCCTGAGATAAACTCTCCAAAATATTTTCCAATTCATTTTCGCTCACTAAAACTTTGCGCGGCTTTCCGATAACTTCCTGCGGACCGACAATTCCCGCCGCCGCCAATTCGTCCATCACTCGTCCTGCGCGCGCATAGCCGAGATTAAGATGCCGCTGGATGCTCGACGTTGAGCCGAGTTTGCTGATAACGATAAGCCGCGCCGCTTCTTCAAACATTTCGTCGCGATTGCCTAATTTGCGGCGACCCGCGCTACTGTATGCTTTTGCAATTCCTTCGCCCGAGCCGTAATCCGACGTTGGGCGACCACCGTAGCCGTCGTTGTAAGAAACGTCGTTGTCGCCGTAATCGGGCTCTTCTTTTATGTCGAACGACGGCAGATTTTCGCATTTGTAGCCTTGGTTTTTTATGTTTTCCACAAGGTTTTCCACGTCTTTTTCGCTGATAAACGCCCCGTGATAACGAATGATTTTCGGCGCGCCGTTTTTGAGGTAAAGCATATCGCCGTTTCCGAGCAACTGTTCCGCGCCTTTGCTGTCGATAATTGTGCGGCTGTCAATGTAGCTCATAACGCGGAAAGCTATTCGCGACGGTAAATTCGCCTTAATATTTCCTGTGATAACCTTGGTGTCCGGGCGTTGGGTCGCTACAATTAAGTGAATTCCGACCGCTCGGGCGAGTTGGGCTATGCGCTGAATGTATTTTTCAACCTCTTTGCCAGCCGTCATCATAAGGTCTGCCAATTCGTCGATAATTACCACAATGTAGCACATTTTTTTGTTTTCGCTTTGGTCTAATTCTCCGCGGCTTACCAATTTGTCTAATTCGCGGTTGGCGACTTTTTCGTTAAATGAGTCCAAGTTTTTTGAGCCGACTTTTTTAAGCAAATCGTAGCGATACATCATCTCTTTTACCGCGCATTCCAAGACTTTTACCGCGTTTTCTACCTCCGTTACCACAGGCATAAGCAAGTGCGGAATGCCCTCGTAGCACGCCATTTCCACCTTTTT
>Ga0131853_10002413_pt1 | contig 33348 bp, 30 predicted proteins | sample TergutLab28metaG_FD_92764 | JGI IMG/M metagenome (GOLD analysis project Ga0131853, IMG submission 92764) | Labiotermes labralis P1 segment gut microbial communities from Petit-Saut dam, French Guiana - Lab288 P1 (version 2) (version 2) | ecosystem: Host-associated > Arthropoda: Insects >... | reverse complement strand
TTAATTAATATATTATGCAGATAGCAATATTCTGTGTGGTGCTGCCACTGGCCTTGTGTGGTAGGTCCAATTGGTTGCTATGTGCATTCATTGGTAGAAGATTTGTGCTGCAGATGATATAGTTCCTGCATATTGGTGTGTACGGTAATGACTGTACAGTTCCTGCATGTTGGTGTGTACGGTAACGACTGTACAGTTCCTGCATGTTGGTGTGTACGGTAACAACTGTACAGTTACTGCATGTTGGTGTGTACGGTAATGACTGTACAGTTCCTGCATGTTGGTGTGTACGGTAACAACTGTACAGTTACTGCATATTGGGGTGTACGGTAACAACTGTACAGTTCCTGCATGATGGTGTGTACAGTAACGACTGTACAGTTCCTGCATGTTGGTGTGTACGATAACGACTGTACAGTTCCTGCATATTTGTGTGTAGGGTAACGACTGTACAATTCCTGCATGTTCGTGTGTAGGGTAACGACTATACAGTTCCTGCATGTTGGTGTGTACGGTAACAACTGTACAGTTCCTGCATATTGGTGTGTACGGTAACAACTGTACAGTTCCTGCATGTTGGTGTGTACGGTAACAACTGTACAGTTCCTGCATATTGGTGTGTATGGTAACGACTGTACAGTTCCTGCATGTTGGTGTGTAGGGTAATGACTGTACAGTTCTTGCATGTTGGTGTGTACGGTAACGACTGTACAGTTCCTGCATGTTGGTGTGTAGGGTAATGACTGTACACTTCCTCCATATTGGTGCATACAGTAACAACTGTACAGTTCCTGCATGTTGGTGTGTAGGGTAATGACTGTACACTTCCTCCATATTGGTGCATACAGTAACAACTGTACAGTTCCTGCATGTTGGTGTGTACAGTAACGACCGTACAGTTCCTGCATGTTGGTGTGTATGGTAACGACTGTACAGTTCCTGCATGTTGGTGTGTAGGGTAATGACTGTACAGTTACTGCATGTTGGTGTGTACAGTAATAGCTGTACAGTTCTTGTGTATTGGTGTGTATTGTAACGACTGTACGTTCTGTGTTATCATGAGGATCGCTGAAATTTGATCAATACATAAGGAATTGGTGGGCCAGTATAGTTCAGTCAGTATAGCTGGACGATGCAGGGATCAAACCCCAGTGGGGGTGACATTTTCCACACCCATCCAGTTGGGCCCTGGGGCCCAACCAGAGTCCTATATAATGTGTACCGAGTCTTTCCCGGGGGTAAAGTGGCCAGGGCTTCGCGTTGACCACCCTCCCCTATCTAGTACTGTGGTTAAGAAAAGGATACAAATATACCTCTACTCCCCATCAGGGCCTGTTCTAGGGTGAGCTTCACCTTTACCTTTATGTAATGAGTAGACAAGAATGAAGAATACAAGCAATATAAATAAACATATGGATAGGAATCTTAAATGTGTAATACTGTTAAGGTAACAAGCTGCATACTGCATGCTTGGAGATCATGAATCAAAAGTGGAGTGTTCTTAATATTAAATGCACTGGGAAAGTTGATTTGGTGAAGAATTTAGTAAACCTGTAGGCTGGTGCATGCCACATATTCACTGTTGGTGTAATTCGGTGCTCCAATTTATGGATTTTTATAAGTCCATGAATATTTGAAGGACTTGGAATCAAGTTCATTAATTTTGTTTTCTGTTCATTACTTATTTGGGTTGTACAACTATACAGAAAATTCCCGAGATTTTTGGAAGGTGTTCATAGGGTTGTGCACAAAGTGTCAAACTGGTTCAAAGGAAAAAAATTAGCAATTTTATCATTATAATTATTCTGGAATGTTTTAATGATTGAGCTTCCTTTGTTTGCTTTAACAATTTGCATGCTGTTTATCTTTAGTTTGTTCTTGAGGCGTGTTATTCTGTTTCTGAAAAGGTATTCTGATACTTGCATATTGGTTGATGTTTATGAAGTGGGTCCAGATTCTTGGCTACTTGCCTTTGGAAGTTGTCTTGTTCATATGTGGGAAGAGAACAAATAGCTGTTTCAGCTCCAATGCTTCTGTTTTGGTCCAATTTTTGGGCTTATAACTGAAGTTGTATTTCAAACATTTGTTAAAAGGAAAGTACTTCATCAGACAGTTCAATGCCTGTGTTGTTCCCATCATACATACACACACACACACATACATACATACACATACCACACATGTACAATACATACCATGGACCCAAAATATTGTCAAAGTGACAACAAGAGGTAGAATAAGTCAGTGAACTATAAAATACACATAACTAGAAAACATGAAGATAGAAGGACTTCACATAAGTGTTGAAAGATACTCCATTATATACAGCTGATCATAAGATTATAACTTATATATACATTTTTTTACCAACAAATGGTGCGTTTAAATACACGGGGTTTTCACTCAGTACATACTGTATCCTGGTTGAACATTTTGATATCAGGATAGTGCATAGTTTCTTGAACACATGAAAAGCTGAGAACTGGTTTTTGAAGATGGTACTTATTCCTTGTATTAACAGCATGAATTGGGTACAAATGTTCAAATGTTGGTTATTTACAGTGATTTCAAATAATTAAAATGTATAGTCACACAGAAAGGAAAAATCTCTAATCTCTTGAACATATTTCTACATAATTTCTGTTTTACACCAGCCATAATTCTGACAGTTTTGTTTTGCAAAGTAAATATGTTTCACCTGTTATACAAAATACTCCCTCCCCCCCTCCCAAAAAAAAATTATACCATACCTCATTATACAGTGCAAAAAAAGAAAAATATATTGTTTGGATGATATAATTTTTAAGCCAGGTGAATCCAATTCACAGCTTATAACTGACTGCTTTATGGTTAATTTTAATATTGTTTACCTTCCATTCTTCCAAGTGCTCCAACAAGACATCTTTTAATGTCTTCTGCATAAGAATGTTGTATCTGTTAACCTCTGAACAACAGTTCCACAGCCACGAGGCTACCACACGTACCATTTATTGGATTAAAAAAATGAATGCTTGTACAGTTGTCACATTAGCATCACAGATGGACATGTGGGGCAATTCTCATGGCACGTCTTGTCACTCCATCTTCATAATTCTTAATTTATCAACAATATTAATAGAATAGAAATACTTACTACTGATACAAGAGCCATATAAGGTGCATTTATAAGAACTTTGTGTACTGACATCTATATAAATAACAGTTGATATACCAATTCCCTGAACAGGCCACTGTTACTTTATGACCAAAAGAATTTTGAACTATTCACCCTTACTGCATGACTCTGCATACAGTGCATTGCAGTGACAACAGAGGCACTCTAGCATCTTCTGCACTCTGGTGGGAAATCCATGCACCCACCCACTGAACAAGACTAATTTTTATGCAAAAATTTGGCTTTTTACAGTAATCTTTTCTGCAAAATGTGATTTTGTAATGATGCCTGAGTTATGTTTCCTCTATCTGGCCCCAACTTGCCAAGTAGCCTCCTACTTCCTCTCCACATTATGTTCATTCCTTGTAAAACTATTCCTAACCTGTTATTCCCACTCTGATCTGGTCTTCTTCTTGTGCACCTTCCCTTTAGTTTCATTTTCATAATATTCTCTGCGATTCTAAGCACAATCATTCCACACTGCTATTCTATTGCTTATCTCTGAATACAACTACAATTCACAGTTCAGAAATGAAAGGCAGGTGACATATACACTGTGTTTGCTGTTGCAGATGGGAGGGACAGCACACCAAGGCAGATCAGGCAATCTCTGAAAACTACAAGGCAGTGCACTGGACCCCAATGAGGGCCCACATACTTCAGCAGCTGTACCATGAGAGTCCCCTGTCTATGCAGTGCAACCAGTCAACAGGGGAGAGGTTCCCAGGATACTGGGAGAACATGCCACTCACACCTGTATTGTTCCCAACACTGGCTCACACCAGGGACTGCACCACACATCCCTAGGAGCTGTTTCTCTGTGATCACATAAGCAAACCCTTAATGTATGAATAACACTGCAGGCAAAGCATTGAATGTGTTGGTCAAACAGGGAATGTTCTTATGTTGTATTCAACAGGCTATTCTAGGCTTTTTTGTAATTTTCCTCAGTCCCTCCAGGCTAATGCTGCAATATTACTTCACTTCCATTCACACACTTGCCAATTTATTATTTCCACATCATCTTACCCATATTTTGGAAGATTCATACATTTGATGCAAAGGGCATATCACTGACAGTTCTCCTCAAACTCCATTGGTAACGATATCAGAAACAGCTGAGCACCATAGCCAAACATTAATGTAACTTGTGTGCCAAGTTATTTCTTGATTCAAAATTATGATCCTTTTGGATTTGTTCCTGTACAGTCTGGAATATACCGGTAGGTACAAGCAGTCTGGGAGAATACAGTGTGTCCATCTTCACAGTACAAGATGTGATCCTCTTACTGCAGGACCTGCATGCCACAGCAAATGCAGTTCACCATACCCCAGATGTCTCATTTGTCTGACTGTTCAGTTTCCTTGCAAATACCTAAATCCTGAGGAGTGGGGTATCTTCATAAATATGTCTTAAGAGGTACCATTTATGTGAACCAGTGTAAAGAGAAAATGAAACATAAAAACAGAAGGATGGCTTAATGAAGAGTTCCTGATAAGCATCCATCATGAGACTCGCATAACGCCACTACTACTGTTATTGTACTGAATGGACAATGCATGTGAGGGTATTTATACATAGCAATTATGAAACATAACGTGGGCCTTGTGTACACTGACATGATAGCAGGGTACTAACTGCCAGCTGCCATCAGACTGCTACAAAATACAACCGCCCCAAGTCATGTAAAATCCCAGAATATTCCAACTTCCAGCTATAGGATCCACATATGAACCCCTCCAATGAGCTATTCTTATGCACGTTCCAGACCCCCGAGGGAAGCCATCCTGACATGAAAGATACAACTCTGTCAGACAAATATTTACATTTATCATATTTCTGCTAGTACATTTAGACTAATCTAGTGAACTTTCAGGCACACATTCATGTGTCAAAAAGGAACACTGCACTTCCACCACGCACTACTGTCAGCAAATGCAAAATTCTGTATCAGAAACATTTGCCAATATGAGCAGTTTAGGAATTTTGAAATGGTTCAAGTATCTATTTCAACTGTGTCTCGAGACATATGACACTGCCCCAACTGTCATGGTTACTCACACACAGCTGGGAAGTATTTGAGTCACTATTTAGGTTGTTATTGTGCCATGCCATCTGGTGACAAGACATAAGCACACACACATACCCAGTTCTCTCAGTATTTATTTGTAAAACAAACTCCTTATAGACTCTGGGGTGGCAGGGAAATAAATGAACAGCAGCACTAACACATGTATGGCCCACAAACCTGTCACCTTGTTTCAGTCCCTTCTGGCTTCCTGTTCTTTTTGCACCTTCATTATGTCACATTCTAAAGCACAATTGGCAAGCAACGGTGTTCAAGGATTATGATAATGAAACGCACCATAAACATTTTTGGACTTTACTGTACGTCTTCCTTGGAACACATTTCCATTATCCTACCTAGTTCCATGCCTATGCCAATTCAGTGACAATAATGTGCAAAACAAAATCACAGGCTTTTAGTATATAAACAGCTAGCTTATGACTCATTTTACAACTACTGGTAACGTCAAATGTTAGAACCGCTGTGAACTGCAACGGGTATTGAAGGAAGCAGTCATTGCATCATTTGAGTTACTAACCCAGTACCTCCCTGGGGACTCATCAGGGCAACTGGTGTTCCGCCTATCAAACCAGACACCTCGCAAATAGAAGCAAACTTACTTGGAATATGCACAGTGCATTAGTCTCCCCCCCCCCCCAAACACGTGGCAAATGCGTAACACATCATCAGTACATGACCTATTATGGCAAAATTCACAATAATGATTGCTATTAATTTTCTCTACATATGGAGTTAACCTTGTGAAAAGCATGTTGGATAAAACTTTGAACGTAGTCAAGAACAGCAAAATGCCTTGAAGTTTGCTGGTCAGTGTTCTCACCCATCATCTAAATGCCTACATATCTGTTGCAGACTACTTCCACTGTTGAGGCAATCCTTCAATATTCCACATAGAATTAGCAAGTTCACATTATCTAAGCACATACTGCCCTACCTCCTTGAATCAGTTCCACTGAACTTGATTATCTGGTGATTTTTATTGTTTCAGCTTTCCAATAACCATCTAAATTTTAAAGGCACTACAGTAGGGTAATGCACACTCATCTGCCTAACACCTGCACATTCACTAAGAGTGATTCTTCCACCTTATCAGAAGGCCATTTTTACTGAGTTGCCTAGAGGCTGGTAACCCTTCTTAATTCATTTATAGCTGTTCACCCAGTCCCTAATATTCTCCTGAAGCTCATTATAAGGATAGCCCTGGTACCTCACAAGAACTCAACAGCATACTGTACTATAAAAACATAATAATAATAACTGAGTTTAGTTTCTTTCTCTGAATAAAATTACTTCCACCAGTCCATACTGTGGTTGCCTCAGTTATAACATGTGGACTAACATTACAGAGGAACATACCAATGACCCTCATTGTTCCCTGAGACACTAGCAACCACCTCCTCCACTACACAATGTCAAAATCCAGCATACCACAGTACATTACCTTCACTTCGATGCTGCGAAAACCTGAAATGTCATATATGGGTTAGACAAGTGCAGCTTGCATATGCTAATACTCTATGAAAAGTATGCATATTCAGTCTACCATATGGCCATCCTGATGTACCACAGCCTGCCATTATTCGAACCACACCTACCTACCTATTGTTACACATGAAGTGTTTACTTACCCTGTGACCTAGCAATGCCAGCTTTAACCATTTAATTTCCAAAGCATCCAAAAACTGAAAAGAAATCTGCTATAGAACATTAAACAAAAGGGCAGCACAGGCAACCTTCACCCTGTAGCAGGACATGAAGGCCCAGAGGGGGAGTACACATATAGCATTACTATTTGTTTAACCTTGGCACTAGATTGGGGTGGGTGGTCAACACCATGCTCCAGTTGCTTTACCCCCAGGAAACAGACCCAACATCCACTGGGTGGATTCCACGGCCAGTCTGGAAGGGAGCGGAAAATTCAATCCTCAGACCTGCAGCAAGCTGCTATACTGACTGAGCTATCATGGCCCACATACAGTGAGTGTACCAACTGACAACAAAATGTGAACACTAGGAACTACTATCAGATGGAACAGGGATGGAGGTTGGCTGGTGGGTGACTGACGAGGCAGATGCCCCAATTAATCTGTTGACATGTATTCTAGAAATACAATTTAATTATAATATATTTATCTAAAATATGCTTATGCATTATGAGCGTTAGGCCCTACACGGAGGGTCCTACCTTGAAAACAAAACTTGGTCAAACAGTTTTTACACAATTGATAGTCAAAGCAAAAGGGCAAGAATATTATTTGATTGCTTATTGCTTGTTCTGAGTTGCATTGTGACCTAAACAATAAATAATAAATGCTAAATGTCATGATCAATTTTGATACAAACTGCTATCACAGTGCTATGATCGCGCGGAATGATGGGAGGCCATCTCAGTCCAGGTGTCACCGATATGCTACTCAGTGTCACATTTACCAAAAAGGAAGACATCTTTCTTTTATATTTAAGCAACTACGTATCATCACTGTACAATCAAGTTAACCCTTTTGGTACAATAAGGGAATGTATCAGCCCTACGTTTTATAACCTTTAACAGCAACCAGCAGATTTACCCCACAGCTTCATAAAAACTGACCCCTTTGGTGCAACAGAAACATCCCCATCACTTTCGGAAGTTGGTAGATGCTGCCACCTAGCAGGAACAAAAGATCAATACAAGCTACAAGGGAACTTCACAGACTGACATATACCGTTTTGTAACATTGCCACAAATCTTGCAATAACTAACTACAGCTGGTCCTTGTAGACTTGTTTGAAACCCACTACAATAACATTTATGAAATTCTTTTTCTGTTATTTTTCTGTCTTCTCTGCATTTGTCACATACTTCATACTTTTCTCTCTACACAACAAAAACGTGGGAATATTTGTCATATATGGACAACACAGCACCTGAAGGCATTAGAAAACTAATGCAATAATAAGAAATCCATTTTCATTTTCCTGTGGAGAACTGACACTGGTTTGGGAATAACCCTGAAATGTAATTATGCAGCAGCAAAAGGGTTACACACAATACTGCCTCGTTTGTGAGCATCTGTACAATCGTTAACAAGACTTCCATGGTCTTGCAGAGCACAAAAGGCACATGGCCAATCTCAATGTCACTCTGTTGAAGGCACAAGACAACTCTAAACTACAATTTATATTTCTCAGGCACTTCCTTTTCAGCTAACACTATGAACTATACATAATTTCCCTGAACTGACCTCCTCACATCATAATGTCATGGCCTCTGCATGGACCTACACTGTGACAGCTCACTAAAAGTATCTCATCCACTCACTGTCAGCATGATCCTACAATAAAACTACACTGTAACATAGAAACCAGCCCATAACAGTGTAAGTACAGGCTGTCCACAAAGCTACTCTCTAAATGTTTTGTACACAGGAAAATAATAAAACTATTTACACTGATGGCAAACACTACCACAATTAAACAGCATCTTGCGTGAAGGCACTTTGGTCCGCCACTCCTGGCAGGCAAGGTGTAAGGCACATTCTGATTGGTCCCATAAAACAATCACAGATAAACACTGCTCCATGGAGTGACATGCAAGACCAGCCGGTGCTAACAAAACAATTTGTACAACAGATCATAACGCTAAATATAGATGGCTTCTGCCTGCTTCTGGTGCTGACTGCTCGCAACGTAAGCGTTTGCCACTGGACTGTGAATTCCTTCTGACCAATCAGAGTTAGAATGCGGTGAGGAAGAGGACCAATGTCCAGGAGATTCAGGAGAAGGTGTTGGGAAGTTCTCTGGTGCCTGCAGGTAGTGCTGGGGTGTTGCCTCTGGGTTCTGTGAGTGCTGGCTGGGAGGTGTGAGGTAGTGAAAGTAGTTCGTATTCTGCTGTTGCTGCTGCTGATGCTGTTGCTGCTGCTGTTGCTGCTGCTGCTGTTGCTGCTGCTGCTGCTGTTGTTGTTGCTGCTGTTGCTGTTGTTGTTGTTGAGTGTTAACACCTCCAGCACCCATTGCCTGTTGCTGCTGCTGCAGCTGCAGGTTTGCCAACTGCTGTGACGCACCATATGCCAGAGGCAGCTCTGCAGAAGCTAAGAAATCATAGCCCAAGGCTAACTGTTGCTGCTGTGGGATGCCCCCATGTTTCTGGTGGGTTGCGGCCCTCATGGCTGCAATGTGTGTAGGAGAGGTGGGGAGTGAGGGCCGAGACTTGGCAGGTGAAGGGGACCCCATGTAGCTGGTGGGGGGAGACATGGTTAGATTTGAGTTCACGCTGTGGGGAGGCGACTGCTGATTGCTGTAAGGCGGGGATAATGTGCTTGGATGTTGCAGCTGCTGCATCTGCGACTGGGATGGAATACAGAGAGGGAGCGACGTCTGCCGCCCATGTTGTTGTGGCAGTCCCTGTTCATGGAATGATGGCAACCCTGCATAATTTCCTCCCCCATAGGAATCAAGACCAATGTGGTTCAGGCTCTGCATGGAGGCAGCTCCCTTGATGCAGTCCTCGTAAGATGGAGGCTGCTTGCCCATCAACCCACTGCTCCCATCCAGACCGGCATGATGCAGCTGTGCCAGAGGAAGTCCTCCATTGCTATAGAGAGAGTTGTCATAGGGACTTGGTGTGCCATCTGTTGTGCTGCTCAAGCTGCCAACTGTGTGTGGAGATTCAAGAGAGGTGACCGGTGATGCCACGCTCTCCACACTCTGAACACCATGCGGTGGTTCTGTTGGGGCCTGTGCCACTGGTTTCTTGTTATTCTTCTTGACGCTAGGTTTGCGGCGTACTGTCACTACAGCACCCTCCACATCAGGGCTAGTGGGAGAGTTACCAGTTGCTCCCATGAGTCCACTGCTGTTGGTGCCGGCCTTTGGCCGCTTCTTTGATTTGGATGGTTTGGCACCGGCACCTATCACTGTTGGGTGTGTTATAAGGTGATGGTGATGGCTGGGAGAGCCTGAAACAGAATGCAGTGCTACAACTGTGTCCCCATTGTCACAGTACGTACCTGACCCGTGCCTCTGTCCACACTCACCTATAATTGGACCGTTGGGTATCACAGTAACCGTCTGAGTGATCCTGGGAACATGCTCATCTAATAACCGCACAATGTCATGGTGCAGCCTTTCACCTGCAACATCACGAGGCAGTCTGTCCATGTGGTCAGTGATCTCACGGTTTGCAAAGCAGTCCAGTAGCGCCTTGCAGGCTTCATAACTGCCTTCACGTGCTGCCAGGAACAACGGAGTCTCGTCCTGCAAAATGGGAGTGCACTAGTGGAAACTGCAAGGGTTGCGGTTCTCATTGTAGTGTTGGTAAGGATTCAAATTTTCAGGTACATCATGCTGTGTTATTGTGTGAGTTGCTCCTCACATCTGACAGGCCTGTACTGCCTTCATCTTCAGTGGCAAGGAGTTCTTTCACTGCCTGCTCCTGGAGCTGTAGGCAATTTCATCCTTCAAGCAACACAGCATCATATTCCACACAATATGAATCCTCAAAAATGAAACTTCATTATAATATAAGCAAACCAGCACTGATCCTCTAACATCAGGAACAACTTTTTACTAATTTTGCTCATGATGTTGCTCTAAGGGTAGAAATTATGCAAAGAAACAAAACAGCAACATGAGATGTGGAAAACAGTGGCCACAGCAGCATATGGCTTTGCAGAAGAAATCTGTTGATCTGAAAGCACTGTAACCTCAGTTACAGCAGGTGCACACACCTTTGCACTGTGCCAGTCCCAAACTGCAAGTGATGCAACAACACAACTGTTGTCATTCTGTCATTCTCAATCCTGTTTGTCCACGTATATCTCTTCTCTGCCTTCCATTCTTTACAAATTCACACCAGGTATCTATTAATCTTTAGCAGATGGGTTTAAATGCCTACAGTATCTTGTGCCAGATGGAGTTTTTCTCATCTAGTAAGTCCCACAAATGCCGCAACTTAGAAATAAATCATACAAATTAGCGTTCTGACATTGGAAGGTCCAAACGAAAATGGAGTCTTTAAAGAAGAAATTTATTTACAAGCATACAGCTGTGTGATCGTTCAGTCTGTGTCAGTCAATATCGGTCTATGTTACACCACTTTACACATATTCTGGGTTTTTTTTATAAACTCCTGCCTTCAGTCTTCAGTTGTGTTTGAAATGTACCAGACAGTTTTGGCAAAGTCTGTACATTCATCCTCTTACAATTCTAGCCCTTTGGATCAGATTCTATGTGACCTCCTGCCAGCAGCACTGAAAGTCAGGAACACAACAATGTGGACCTTCACAAAATGTTTCAAAGGCTAGTTGCTTGATGAAGGGGAACCATTTCCCTGTCTCTTGTTCCTGTACTTGTGTCAGTCCCGTTACAAGCGTCCACATGCACTTCAGAAGGCAGGATTTCAAATTCAAAACAGCAGCAACTAAACACAGCCATTACTGCTAAACTGGCACTGGGCCCAGATACAGATGGAGACATGTATGATCAGTAACACATGATGACAATGACAAAGGAAAGCTGGTTACATCCCAAAAGGACAGAACATTGAGGTCAGAAGACGAAGCAGACAAAGAGGTGTGCCCAAAGTTCTGAGTGTGACGACACTACTGACGCTACTTACACACACGTCTGCAGGCACTTTGGCACAGTGAAAACAGACGAGTGTCGGAACACCAGGCTTGATCAGTACACTGGTGATAAACGAGCAATAGACAAAATGTCTTCACTTCTTGGACATGACAGATGTGAACAGCTTGTCCTCCTCTGGACTGTATGTAGGACCAAAATGACTCACACAGACATCCCACATTCCCTCCTGTGGACCATGACTTACACTGAGACTGTGGTGTATCAAGTGGTGATGGCAGTCTTCAGAATCACACATCTCCATATAGAGACATGTAACAAAAGATTTACTTCACTACACTGCCTACAGCATGCTACGAAGCACACACACAGAAATCAGCACATGACATGCTTGGTCATTCTCTGGTGCATTTTCGAGACCAATGTATGATTTAAAGGGTCAACAGACACTTTCACAATTCATACAACGGATATACTTAAAAAAATCACATATGCCTGATACAGTCACATTCAAATATGGACACTTTTATCAAATCATAGCAAAACAACAGAAATATTTGCTTCATCTGCACTTCTGGTCTCTGTAATGCTGCACAAATAAATTCTGAAATATACAATTAAAAAATGCAACCACACAGTTTAAATCAGCGTTTGTGTGAACACAACACACACACACACACACAACGATGGTAACAAAAGCAACTTATGCTGACAGCATGACTGACTCAGAACTAGCATATTCAGTCTGCACACAGCACCTGTCTGCTTAGCTGCAGGTGAATCTGGATGTTCTTCATCACAGTATGCTGAAGAACACAGTGACTGACACATTTTGCACCATCACTGAACACTAATCCTAATGTTCTAACACAGTGACTGACACACTTTGCACTGCCAATGAACACTAATCCTAATGTTCTAACACAGTGACTGACACACTATGCACCATCAATGAACACTAATCCTAATGTTCTAACACAGTGACTGACACACTTTGCACTGTCAATGAACACTAATCCTAATGTTCCAACACAGTGACTGACACACTTTGCACTGCCAATGAACACTAATCCTAATGTTCTAACACAGTGACTGACACACTATGCACTGTCAATGAACACTAATCCTAATGTTCCAACACAGTGACAGACACACTTTGCACTGTCAATGAACACTAATCCTAATGTTCTAACACAGTGACTGACACACTTTGCACTGTCAATGAACACTAATCCTAATGCTCTAACATAGTGACAGACACACTTTGCACTGTCAATGAACACTAATCCTAATGTTCCAAGTATCATGGCACCTTCACCTTCAAGGGTCAAATGAAGACAACAGATGCCTTTCCACTCACCCAACAACACAGAATCACATCCCACAAAACCCGGCACGTCACAGCTGCAACAGCTTTAAATCTTGGAACACGAAAGTATTGAGCTACATCAGGATGCTTAAAAAGATTTACAGACTCTGAACAGGATGTGATGCTAACCAAACCTTTAATAAGGTGGAAAGATGGAAACATTCCACAACAGTTGACGTACCTTGTCATCCTGTGCATCTCTGTTTGCTCCATGTGACAGCAGAATATTAACAGCATCAACATTGTTCACAGCAGCTCCCCAGTGCAGCGCTGTTTTGCCGGCGTTATCAGCAGCGTTTATATCAGCATCAGCATTGATCAGATCCTCCACCATGCCTTCAATAGCCAATCTTGCTGCCAGAATAAGCGGTGTAGTACCGTCATGCATCCGGGCATTCAGGTTGGTGGCTCGGTTACGAAGAAGAATCTGCAAAAATAAAATTATATGCAAATGGCATGTGCAGCAGCAGTCATGATGTTGAGTCTTCCAACACACAAACCTCAACTAACGTGTAAGTCTCTGAAGGCAGAAACTGATTTGAACTGTACTCAGACAGAGCTCACAGTACACACAGTGTAACTTAGAGACATAACGAAACATCTGACCACATTAACAGCCATCGGAACAGCCTGACACCACCAGTTAAAGAGAACATTTTCATGGTGATTTTAACATCACCAGCAACAACAGAATGTGCTCTGGTCACCATGTAGAGTGCCTGACATTTTTGACTGATTTTAACAAAACCCAGAACTTGACAAATGTTTAAAAAGTCCCTAACACCAAACCTCACATAAATCCATCCAATGGGAGATGCAGTGATACATGGGGACAGGCAGACAGGCAGGCACAGGGGGACTAACAGCGTGATACCATTTCAGCTGCAGACAGTACCTGCATGGTTGTTTAACCGTTTGACGCCTAACAACCCCTATAGTGGTCGTCCCGCACCGCTAACCTCTAAATTTGAATTTTATATATTTATTCAACAAATATACATACCGAATATTTAACATGGTGTATACTCTCCATTTTTTTCTCTTCAAAATGCAGTTTGTTTCATAATTCTAACGTATTTGGTTCCTGTATTATTCACATTTTATATACTTAGTGTGCTAAAATTAAAAAAATAATTCCGGCGCCAAAAGGTTAATGACAGTGGCACCAGTAAAATGCACCTTTTTTTTTAAATTTTAGCCAGATTTTTAACCTTCTTCACAGATTTTCATAACAATCCTTTGTATAACATTTCAGGGAGATCTGTCCAACTGGGGACATGTTGATACATGCAGACGAGATACAGGTAATACACACTTTTCACAAATATGCACACACCTAAAAACCTCTCACTTGATGCTGCTTGTTCTCAGATCTATACATAACACACAAAAATATGCTGTGTGTGTTGAATGCTAAATTTCTGAATGTTAACCTTTTGGCGCCGGAATTATTTTTTTAATTTTAGCACATCCTGTATATAAAATGTGAATAATATAGGAACCAAATACATTAGAATTATGAAACAAACTGCATTTTGAAAACACCCTGTATATAAAATGTGAATAATACAGGACCAAATATGTTAGAATTATGAAACAAACTGCATTTTGAAGAGAAAAAAACGGAGAGTATACACCATGTTTAAAATATAAAACGCAACTTTGGAGGTTAGCGGTGCGGTATGTCAACTATAGTTGACATTAGGCGTCTAAAGGTTAAAAAAAAAACCTGGTGGTACATAAAGTGACCACTTGGTTGTAAATGGTTGTCTTCTGCTTACGGTATCTATGTTCTATTTCACAACAGTCATTAGCATCTTATCACAGTATGAAACACAAAATTGGCAGTTGAAGTCCTGTTACAGTAGGTAAAACGTAAAAGCTGTCCCTGTGTATGTCATGAACATTTGTACAGGGGGAACAGAGGTACAGCTCCAATCCTACCTCACATCAGCTCCAAGAGTGGTTAACTTCATGCCATGATCACTTCACCACAAAGGAAAGAGCCCCTCATACCTACTGAATGGGAGGCCAGGTTGCCCCCACAGCCAGACTGGGGATTTAATAAAATGAAAAGAAACTCATGCTACCACCAGGAATGAAACCCGGGATCATCCAGCCCACAGCCCAGACTCTATATTATGATACTGGCTGGTTCACATTAAAATGCATTAAATTAATCTCCAATTGAAAGGTCACACACAGACCCATCTGGTGCCCAGAACTTATAAAATGCCAGTGCCAAAATAAAGGAATACCTTGAACAGCATGCAAGGAGAACCACCTGGCAGCCACTATGAATACTGCGGGACTTTTTCCTGCACTTAATACCCAAATAACAGTCAAGTGCAGCACAATAATCTGCATGATAAGAAGAGCAGGGGAGAGGGGGGTAGCCATACTGTCAGCCACACAGTCTCAACCCAATTCAACAAACCCACTCATGGAAGGCCAAAAAATGGAACGAAAATGGGTGATCATAAAAGGCTGTACCCTGAACACCATGGCTCTTAAACTCTTAAGGCTCTACTGTAATTTCTGTGCAACTGCTGTTCTACTAAACACTGTTCTGTTCCATCTCAAAGACAAGTACTGCAACTACTCACCTGGAACACTCCCATGGCATCCGCAGCGACAGCCGCATGCAGCGGCGTTCTACCGGTGTTGTCCTGAGAGTTGGCATCAGATCCTGCATCCAGCAGTCGTTTTGCAGCATCTGCGCGTGCGTAGCGAGCAGCGAGATGAAGGGACGTCTCGCCAGTCTTGTCCATTGTGGCATTCAGTTCAGCACCCTGGGCTACCAGATCTGCTATGACTGCAGCTGTTCCATCTTCTTCTTCATCTTCACCTGTGTCCATCCCACCACCACGAACAGCTGCCACCATAAGTGGCGTCAACCCACATGGGCCACGAGGATCCACATCCTGGGTTCCATCCTGTGTATCAATATGGGCATTTGTTACTACGAAAGCTGAAACTCACTCCTGAAATTCTTATTTTATCTGACAATATCATGCACCTTTTCTGAACATTACTCTGCTGTGTGCGGTAAGCCAGCAACATGAGTTAACGTGACAAATGTGCTGACAGGTGGCAATCAACAGCTGTTGAATACAGCAGAACCTATACATCCCTCTCCCCACAACAGACAGACCAAGATGACAGCAGCTGCATTATGCACACCATGATTACTTTCATAAAGCCCCGGACTTCAAACACAGAAAAATGTTAACGGGCACAAGCTGACATCATGAGTCCAGTGCAAATGTTTCGAGGTTCTCACAGTGATGCTGCTTCTGGGATGTGACACTCCCTTAGACAATGAGCAATTTCCAATTTTTCAAACAACCCACTGCCTTCATGTTCAAGGCGTCAAGCAATCCAAGACAAACACAGTTACAACACTGCACTGCACATTACAATCTTCTGTGATGTGACACTATATCGTTGCATAAGGAGGTCCTGATGCTCCAGAGGACTGCAGTTCCTTCACCTTCAGGGTCAAGCAGCATGATTCATTGACGCTACTCACTCAGTGACCCTTGCAGATGAAGATGTGACAACCTCAAGGTCATACACAACTCACCCAACAACACAGCATCACATCCTGGCACACTAGTGTCTTCAGCAGCACTGGTGTGAGAACCTCAAATATCATAACTGCAGATTCATGATGTACCGAGTGGTCAGTCATTCACCCCATCTTTATCTAAGGGAAATCCTAATGCACTGCACTGGCAGTGCATGAACCAACATTCATAACATGTCAACATTTTGCTTATACAACCCCAAAACTCTGTTGCAAATCCCTGTAACTGGACTATAAACCAAGCCCCACAAAGTATAACTGGTTTTCTGGCGTCTGTCCATCATCTGGAACTCCAAACACAACACAACATTTCACAGAATGGTTCTTCCTCCCCAAACAAACACCAAACCACGTAGCAGCCTTCACATGCAAAGACTCAGAGTTTCCACTAACTGTGTTCCATTTGAAATGCTAGGTTATGTACAGCAGTCCAGACACCCAGCAACAGACAGGAGCCTGGACAGTGCAGTCACAGGTTTGATTCTGTGCAGTGACAGATTAATCTCTTCTCCAAAAACATCCACAACAGCTCTGGGTCCCATCCAGTCTCCCACTCACTGGCTGCTGAGAGCAGGGTCTTTCCCTGAAGGTAAAGCAGCTAGCACACCAAGCTGACTGCTTACCTCCAAATGGTCTGGGATAAGAAAAGTCAACAGTACCTCTACTGCCCCTAAATGCCTTCATGGCATGCAAAGGTACAACTTAACCTCTGTGCCCAGTATTACAGTGCATGTAATACACCAGTGTCAAATGTGTTTAGAGGAAGTGCCAGAAGCTAACAGACAAGAATGCAATTCCATTTTATCACACCATCAAACACTATGACAGAACAGCACCACCGACATACCAGTAATGGGCATCTCTAGCACAGCTAGCCGATAGACCCCCCCACACTGAATGTGATGCACTTTGTTACATCTGCTATTACCATCACTGCCAAACACTAAGACATGACCTGTAGGTTTTCTCAACCAAAAGTGCCAACACTTCGTACACTATTCTGACAATCCTGTTAGGTAAGATTCACTCTAGCCTGCAACTTTAACTCAGCTGAACATACCAGGCTTGGGGGTGTTAGTATGGCCGGGTCTGGTCGCTGTCTTATGTCTGCTGCCTCCAGATGCTGCTGGGTCCACATTCGGGGCTCACTCTCATCATAGTCTGTGATGGCCGTGTGGTCACTGGCATACCCAGCCTCACACGCACGAATTCTTTTGGGGGGAGGCAGATCAGATTCATCATCTGACCACTGGGGTCCACCACCATGCTGACCGCCCATAGCATGTGCTGGAATATCCACATCAATACAACCAGGAGGCTGCTTGTTCAGGTTGCGCATCTCCTGCCCATCAGGTCCCCGCCGACGAGACTGGCGCCTTTGTCCACTGCAGAACAGAAATGACAGAGCTGTGACATGACATTACACACATGGAATGTGCGAAGTGTTAATGTTACTGTACCACTGGGGGAAAACGGGAATATTTTGTGGGACCTGCCACAAAAAGAAAAAATATGAATGTGTTTAATGCTACTTTATCAGCTGTGTAAATTCCATGTAGGGACAAATGGAACACTTTGTTCAGACTTGCCCAGGTAACAATAATATCTATCAGGCTGTAAAATAAAGCAGGATTCAATCTGCTGATTCAAACGTTTCATGACATGTATGGATTTAAAGGCTCCATCATCATCATCATCAAGTCCATTGCTGAAACTCACCCCACCTCACACACACAAACACACACATTCACATTATGCTCCCATCTACACCTCAGTCTCTCAAACAATCTCTTCCTTTCAGATTTCAAACTCAAAATGGCATATGAATACCTCAGTGGCACACAAGTCATCCATTCTCATGCTGCTTAAATACAAATATTCAAACAAATCATACAAAATATGAACTATTCCAAGATGCAAAAATTCAAAGTCATTTACATCTATGATATGACTATTTCCTGGACAGAAATTTCCTTTTGGAATCCATTTACCAAACCAACGCATATGCACGAGATGGGTTCAAAATGCAGTATGCAAACAAACCTGTTGTTGCGGAAGAAGCCTTCAGGAAACCACGTGATGCCTTGTGCACGTTTACGCTGAGCAGCCACCAGCACTCCAATAAGCAGGCTAGCCAACAGAACCAGCACAACGCCAATAAACACATACTTCACATTTGTTGGGGTCTCTGGTGGTTCTGGTCCAGTGACACCTCTAACCTGATGTATGGGGAAAGAAGTGAGCACGGAGCGTGTTGCTGCAGTAGCTGCAATGTAGTCAGCCGCCTGGAACAGCCCAATGTCAACCAGATGTACCATCAACATGCAGCAAAATGACATTCAGGGTATCATGAGGGTGGGTACACAAACACTGTGGGCAGTTGGTACAGAGGGACATTGAGTGTGGACGGTCGGTACAGAGGGACATACAGTGTGGACAGTAAGTACAAAGGGACATACAGTGTGGACGGCTGGTACAGAGGGACATACAGTGTGGACAGTAAGTACAGAGGGACATACAGTGTGGACAGTCGCTACAGAGGGACATACAGTGTGGACGGTCGGTACAGAGGGACATACAGTGTGGGCAGTCAGTACAGAGGGACATACAGTGTGGACGGTCAGTACAGAGGGACATACAGTGTGGACAGTCAGTACAGAGGGACATAAGGTGTGTACGGTCGGTACAGAGGGACATACAGTGTGGACGGTCGGTACAGAGGGACATACAGTGTGGACGGTCGGTACAGAGGGACATACAGTGTGGACGGTCGGTACAGAGTGACATACAGTGTGGACAGTCAGTACAGAGGGACATACAGTGAGTGCGGATGGTTGGTACAGTGGGACATACAGTGTGGACGGTTGTTAAACAGGGGCATACAGCCCTGAACTTCTGGGCAGAAGTGATTATAAAGCACAAAATTATAGCCAAAACAATGTGATGTTACCCCGTCATACTGATGTATCACCAGCCTGTGTCATAAACTCTTCAACAGCCCCCTCACTCCTCCACCCATCCCCCTCTCTCCGCTCCATCCTACATTACCTTCCCTCAGCTGTCTCCACAGTGGTTCCTTACTGAAATCTATCTTCAAATAACCCTGGCATTATCTATGCATCACATCTGCCCCCCCCCCCCACTGCACCCTTAATTTCACCAACTTATGTACCTACAAGCATACTATATACACATGTATAATTGTTGCCAACACACCTCATTCGCTGTTGGAAAGCACAATGCTCCCTCAAGAACCGTACATTTGCGGTTGTCCAGTTCTAGATACACAATCACACCAACATATGAACCTGCTTTCCAGGGATAGATCATGTCATTGCCCAGTTCATCCTTCTTCACACGCACAGTGGTTCGCAGTTCATGGCCAACCTGTAAGAATCACATGCTTTGTGTAGTCATTTTCTGTAGCTACCATTAGTCAATGCAAGGCATGTAATGTAGCAAACCTACATCACTGTAGCAGTATATAATACAGTATCTCACACAGCAGCTGTGCAAAGGGAAGTGCAAGATTAATTATGAGATGCTTGTCCAGACCGGTGCCATCCAGGAGACGGAACTGTGTCAGCACAGTTAGTAAACTTACCAACAGAAACAATGAACAGTAGTGGTGAAGTTACCACCCCTGTACAGAACTCAACTTGTTGTGGAAGCAACCTAACCTTCACCTGAGAGGGAAACTCATCCTGCAACCTCCCAATTTCAAATAATGGAAGAGTCCTAGCCTAGGCTCACACAAACACCCCTTCCTAGGCAGCCTGTGATCTTAATGTCTGAACTATACGGATCAGAAATACATTCTGTCATCTATTTGACAAATCCAGTTGGCACTGTCAGAAGGAACAACAGGGAAGCAAGTCCAGAAACTGTCCTAAGGTGGTACTGATTATTATTGACCAGTGACCTCATTACAGAGTCCCAGCCATCATGCCCATTCTGGGCTATGTCCAAGACTTTCGATTTAAATTCCTTTTTTATTTTCTACATCGAAATTCCCTCTTGGTTGGGCTCCACAGGTGAGTGCCCTTGACCGTGTGTTGGGGGTCAGCGGATTGTATTTTGGTTTACTCCCATGACACCAGACAGGTATTATGTTGCTATGAATTGTGATATGGTCATATGCTGGTTATGCTGCAAATTACATAAGCACGGTCAGGTCATATCTCTGTTAGTTTTCTGTTATGTATGCATCTTCCAATTTCACTTTCATCACAACTCTAATTATATTACGTTATTTACTTTTGTTGTGCTTAAACAACACATCCTGTGGCTTACACAAAATATTTCAGGGTCCAGAAAGAAGGGGTTCAATGGCTGGGGAATAAGATAATGTATGGTAAGTCTTCAACTATCCATACTGAGCCTCATCATTTTGGGTTTTGTATGGCAGTAGCCAAGTGTACAAGCTATGAGAATTAATGAGAATTATTTGCATTTCAGGTGGAACTGGTTCTGTGTGACTGTAACTTTGCACATCAAACAACATGCTGCAGTGAACCGTGCATCAACTTGACATTTGAATAAAGGTAGACCAACTTGACACTTGCTTTTTTATGTCAATTTACTGCTCAACATGTTTCGGATGTTAATACATCCATCTTCAGGAGCTTGCGACTACTTCGTGAGTTATTGTGTAGGCTGTATTGTGCTGACTTGAGGCGTGTTGGTGTTATGTAGTGGGATTGGCTGTTGGTGATATGGTATCCGAGTGCAGGTCAGTAGTGGTTCAGCCTGCACTCAGATACCACATCATCAACAGCCAATCCCGCTACATAACACCAACACGCCTCAAGTCAGCACAATACAGCCTACACAATAACGCATGAAGTAGTCGCAAGCTCCTGAAGATGGATGTATTAACATCCGAAACATGTTGAGCAGAAAATTGACATAATAAAGCAAGTGTCATCAAGTTGGACTACCTTTATTCAAATAACATGCTGCAGTGATTGTCACAGATCAAACAACATACCACTCACTCACCAGATGACAGTTGCCATGGATTATATGCATTTTCCATTCCACGGACTGGCTTCAGAAATTAGGCTTCATGGAAGAACAGGAAGTTCCTGACATTTCAACGTAAATATGGCACTAACTTCGGCCAAAGTGTCATAAAAGCTTCATTCCTCCATATGGTCTAATCCTGACCCAATCTCACTTACAGGAGTGACCAGATGACATACTAGTTATTGGTGCAGGGGGAAGTGTTGTTAGTATAAGCGGAAATACTGCACATAAAGCACCAAAACGTTTTATATAGGTTTCAGAATGTCCGCTGTAACTCAAGGTATGAGTGTACTCCTACCAGAGTACATGTCTCTGTAAAAGGAAAAATGCTGCCTGGCCATTCTGAGCTGAGCTCAAGAGCAACCATATTAAGCTGAGTACAGTTCTGTACAGTGTAAGGAAGTTCAGCTAGCAAAATAATCTGGCCACTGCTGTACCTAGCTACAGCCACAAAACCCCAACTACTGCAATCTGCATAAGGAGTGCACAAATAAACTACCACAGTGGCACACTCACCTCTCGCAGGAAGGTGACGAGGTTCTCGCGAAACGTCTGCATGCTCATCAGCACCACAAAATACAGCATGCCCTCCGCCACCTTCGGCTGTTGCTGTTCACAGTCCAGACCGTCCCAATTGCACTCCTCATTGTTGCAGCCATAGTCACAGTGGCCATTGGCATAGTGCTTCTGGCAGTAGGCATCGTAGATGGGACTGTAACAACACAAGAGTACGTAGCAGAACATTGTGCACAGCCACTTCATGATCAAATTCACACACAGTAAAATAAAAGTGCCCTAAAATGCATTCAAGACCACAAGGTAAGAAGAAGCGAGGAGCATGTGAGGCACTGACTGTCAGCACAGTGCCTCTAGAGTTGCCTTCAAGGTTAACTAACTCCATAAGGCAAAATCCTTCTTGAGAACCAAGGATTTTCACACCTTGTCAAGAACTCACCCAAAATTTTTAGAAACTAAAGTTTCATTATTGTGCAAACAGGGGCCTCAAACCTGTGTCTATCATGATCCAGATGAATCTACCTGCATTAATCTTTTACAATACCAGTTTGCCATGAGGAGAACAAGCAGTAAAATTAGCATCCCATATACCTGAGCTTGCATCACCACAAGACTGTGCACCCCATAAGCTATGTCCTGCACCAAACAGTAAATATCTTGTGCCTACTGTAACATTCCTTCTCTACACTTAAAAATACTTCTATGTTTTAGCACTGTGAATGAAAATTAAAGCGCAGAGCACACTCACATGAGGCACATTCCATGTGTTAGGTGTGATAAAAGATCATACTTGTTAGCAAAAGTAAAACGCAACAGAGGCACATGAGCCAATCAGTTGGTCAGGTGATTTGCACAGACAATGTCATCAGTAACCTGGTCTCACACAGGTTCACAGTGTGATTCAGTTTGTAACGGTGAACACACAGCCCCTCCACCCCATCCCAATCAAAACCCACTCTAATTAATACGGATGTATGCTGATGGACAATAAGTGTCAAAAAATGGTGCGCAGAGGTCTTGGCTCTTCATGGCTGTTATGCGGCATATGCTGGTAGTTGCTCACCACCCTGCACCGCATAACATCATCTACACTGCGGCAGAAGCCTGAAATTTTGATGGGTGCACAGAATCTGAAATGGTCAGACACAGCACTGGCAATGCTAATTGCACCAGGCGTAAATGCTGCACAGACGGACCAACTGATGCAGGCCGATTACCCAACACTCAGAAGGCCATTGATTCCAGAACAATAAATGGAAACAGCTGTTTGTAAATGCCTGCAGATTCAAGACCTCAATTTGTACCTCAATGGAAATTCTAAGCTCACAAGCCAAGCAATGATAAATGCATCCATATGCTCCTCAAGGATTATGTTCAAGAAACCTACTTCTTCAGTAAACTAAATCAGATGTGCTGAATTTAAAGATTTTTCATTCGATTTTTATGACCTTGTGAAACCTACGTACTGAACAACCTACATAGTGTGGCGATAGGGATTGTATCTGCCAGTTCTACTGGGCAGGAGACATTACTGTAGCTTGTGGCATAACAATAGTGATGCTGAAAAGACAATGTTCAGTCAACTGACTCTGCACCACATTTTGTACCTTTGTATGCCCACCAGCAACTGACGTAGGGTCTTCAGCACGAGTAAGACACTATAAACTGCCTGGTAACTGTCTCACTTAAATTCTTGTTTAACGGTCAGGTGACCATGCATCGTGATAAATTATTATAACAAAACCAACTTGACGTACTAATTTCTCAAATTTATTTTTGGAATGAAAGTATGTTTCAGACAGTTCCTCTGTCCATCATCAGGAGTTTAGAACTATACACACAGCAAACCTGTAGGACATATGCCACTGCTGCATGTAGAGTGAAAAACTCCTGATGATGGACATAGGAACTGTCCAAAACATGTAGAGTTTTATTACAAAAATAAATTTGAGAAAATTAGTGCATCTAGTTGGATTTATTATAACAATTCAATTCTTGTATACTCACACAACTGTGTCTACATTAATATGTTCTGTTTGTTCACAACTGCTATCAGAGTAATGCCCACTGGCCATCAAATGGAAAGTCTCCGCACCTGTTACTGCCCATACATTGAACGCCATTTACAAAGAGACATTTCTAATTCATCCTAGGTAGGCCTGGGCTCAGATCAACACAGTTTCACTGGCAGCTGGCCAGGTCGTCAATGACAAGGCTCTTCAATATTTTAATATTTATGGGCACAAATGCTTCAATCGACATTTTTTTTACTCTGCCTGGCAATTTTCATGATTGCACCTACAACATTAAACAAAGACCTTATGCAATTCATGTTCTGTTCACACAACACGCTGCTCATGACACAGGGCCAACAAAAAGGAAATGCCATGTAGGTAGGTGCAATGCTACCAACACTCAAACTTACTTGCACTCACTCAGCCGCTTCTCACAGTCGCGCCCGTCAAACAAGCACTGTGGGTTGTTGCACTCCATGTCACACTTCCCATCCATAAACACCTTCCAGCAGCTAATTGGCGCCGAGCAGTTGTGCCACGGATTGATACCCAGTGAACAGTCATTGCCATCAAAATTGCATGCATATGAGTTGCATTCTTCATCACACTGCAAGTTGCCTGATTTCTCTCTACATCCATTGACAGCACACTTTGCCCGTTGCTCCTCCAAGTCTGAATCAATTGCGGAAATAGTGTTGGTGGGGATTCGATTGGGTTTAGGCACAACAGGTTGGCCCCACCCTGCACGGAAGCTAGGGTTATAGATGTCACAATTTTTTCCTCCCCATGAGTCAGGGCAGTGACATCCATAGTCTCCCAACCGGTCCTGACACAACGCTCCACTCTTGCATGGATTACTTGCACACTCATTCCTGGCATCCAGTTCACAGAACTTCCCTGCCGTGCCTGCCGGACAGTCACAACGATAACCACCCCCATCCACGAGGACACATGCACCACCGTATTGGCAAGGATTTGAGTCACAATCTGAACCAGAGAACTCACAGTTCTTGCCATAGTAGCCTTTACGACACACGCACGAGTGTCCTGCCTCATGAGCATTGCACATTCCTCCATTCTGGCACGGAGAGCTGTCACAGAAATTGACCTTCATCTCACAGTGGTGCCCCATGAACCCACGTTTACAGTTACACACATAGTTGTTTACAAGCTGGACACAGTCCAGCGTCCCCTGTGATGAGCATGGGTTTGACAAGCACTCGTTGATGTCCCCCTCACACCGTGGACCCACAAAACCTGGTGGGCAGTGGCACTCAAACCCCCCGACACGGTCAATGCAGGTCCCATTGTTGTGACACGCTCCGGGCACACAATCATCCACGTTGATTTCACACAGTATGCCCAACGTTCCTATGCAACAGAAACAAACTCCATCAGCTGTCAAGACACTGCACAGAGAACACAAGCAAACAAGAGTAACAATGACAACACAAATAATGAGGTTCGCAATCCCAACATTTTCCTGTTCCAATAAAAACCCCACCCACAAAGCACACAACAAATGCCACAGGACTAATAATGTAGCCACTCTGGCTATAAAAACGTGCATTCAGCTTCTGAAGCTGCACTTGTTGCAGTGTCACATAAAGCTTCCTATTCTTATCTGAACTTATTCATGCTAGCAAATATGCTCATTTTAGCAGTACCTTTGTCAGTATTAGCTTTCTTTTCATTACCTTATAATCCACTTTAAGCATAAATAAGCAATATTCACTACAGTAATTAACCTCCATGCAGCAGTCAGCACACCAACAACTCTCAGTGTACATCACCCACATGATGCACTACCAGATTTCAGTGTCTTACAACACCAATTTATTTTAACAACAGTACACTGAACTGGCAGCTCTGTACCCACAGTACAGTACAGTCTCACTGTTCATAAGTAACTGGGGCTGATAAAAACATCCACGTAGTTCCATATGGGTGGTACACAGTTCCAACCCACAGGAGCAAGATCTTCTGCACCCACCTAGACCAGCCTTGGGACCCACCCAGCCTCCTGTACAATGGGTGGGGGGGGGGGGTTATGGGGTCAGGGCCTGGCAATGACCATCCACCTCATCAAGGTCATGAATGGGTAGAGCTGTATCTCCACACCCCCACTGCTTTCATGACATGTTATAGAGTGATGGGTTCGAAGAACTTGCAAAATACCACAAATGTAAATACAAAATAACCTAAATGAAGCACAGAAGAATGCAGTACAACCCAAACACGCTTTGGAAGCATACAGTACATTAAAAGATCGACTGGAAGTCTCATTCCATGAAGCATGACAGCAGTCAACCCATCAGAGCTGGAATGGACTGAGGGTGATCAATGCTACATCAGGACAGTGAGGGTGGCCGATTCTCCAGCCACACGACCTACAGCCATAAAAAGGCAAAATATCGCTATTGAAATGGGTGATCACTAAAAGCTGGAAACCTGAACACTGTACTTCAAGAGCACCAATACTACCGTGTACTGGACTTGATGAAGTTTTGGATTAGAGAAATGGGCTCTCAACATTACAGAGAACATGTGTGGGAGTGATACAACTGCTCTACAGTGATGAGCGTGTGCACGTGCATGCACACACGCACATAGAAGATTTATATATGTGAATTTTTATTCGTCATGTGAGCCCCACATACACATGCCAAACAAATACTGTACTGCACGTTAAACCAGGCAATGAAATGCTGGATAATCCCTGCATTTGGGCAGCTGCTACACTTAAAGACTGTGCAATGTAATTGTGCATTACAGTGATTTGCTTGATTTGCATGCTATACCCACCAATACAGTGCAATCACGATGACTGTATAAAGTGCAGACCAGATAATAAGTTTACATGGCATATTATTTTGTAATTAAAGAATGCGCACTGGCTGTTCGTTACAATCACGTAAATTCGCTGTCTGGTTCCAGCAATGAACTGAAATGTTAGCGGTCAAATACTTGATGATGGTGAGCTTGCAACAGTTGTGACACAACAGCTGGTGACACAGCACACAGACTGCTTTAGAATGAGAATAGGAAACTTATCCCAAGATATGATAAAAGCCCCAGCTATGGCAAACAATGTATGGGAAAGCAGTGGGATCACAGAACAGATAAATATCAACTGTTCTCGCCACAGACTGAAGTAAGAAATGCACACATTTCCAAACTGGTACAACAAATCTAAATTACACCAGCTACTTTACTTTTAAATCCTCTTCTACAGAAGACACTTAAAAAGCTTTCATGCTTAGCGAGTCCATCTTGTCACTGCAGACGGCATGCAACCTGTCTAACAGCGCTGACGGCAAGTATAGGCACATGAACAACTGAACACATCGGATCACAACAGAGCACAACACCTGCTGTATGCTTCAAACCAGAAGCAATTTACGTATTTATCAAGACACGCAGCACAGCAAACACTTTGCAGCCTTTACTGCACAGACAGCACCACATCACAGTAACCTCTAAACAAATCACCTGGTGGGCAGGAGCAGCTGAAGTTGTTGACAAGGTCATGACACGTGGCCCCATTCTGGCATGGATTTGGATGGCAGTCATCCACATTCAGCTCACAGTTCTGTCCCTGGAAGCCCTTGGTGCAGTGGCAAGAATATGAGCCAATCAGATCCTTGCATGTAGCACCATTCTGACATGGTGCTGACTCACACTCATTGATCTCATCCTGGCAGTAACTGCCAGTGTAGCCATCCTGACAGTGGCAGCGGTGACTGTTGCCTATGTCCTCGCATGTTCCATTGTTGCACAGATCATTCCTGGTCACACCTGCACAAACCAAAACATTAAGTACCATTCTGGACGCAGACAACAGTACCAAAAATACTGCAGAGTAGTTCCTCACCTTTGCGTATTGCTGCATCACTGCAAGACACCATCTCCACGTCACACACCTTGCCTGTCCAGCCTGGTCCACACACACACGTGTACATGTTATCCGTCTGCTTGCACAGTGCCTGGTTCATGCATGGCTCAGTGCTGCACCAGTCCACATACGAGTCACACTGCTTGCCTGTGTAGCCATATGGACAGTGACATGTGTAGTGCGTGATCTGGTCATGACATGTAGCACCGTTCAGGCACGGATGACTGTCACACTCATTGATGCGGTACTGACAGTTGGAGCCGGTGTACCTGCAATTCACAATGTTCAAAACCTTGGCAGCAACAAGCATCATGAACTCTATGTATAACATAACAATGTATTTACTGGCTGACACTCAACTATGTATTACCCATGTTGTCTACAGCAATATTCCTTAAAGCAAATCTTATGACACTGAAAGCCCTGTAAGAAAATTGCCTGCTTAAGATTTTAGAAAAATTTAGAACTAAAATGATCCCACAACTGTGACATATGCTGCCCTTTTATTACTCTTCCTGCCTAAGAAAGATAAAATGTTCACAATACAGCCACTGGTGTACAGCCTTATTACTACTGATGATGATGATGATGATGATGATCCACCAGTGTGAGGTCAGGACTGTAGGTTGATGACCTCTGTGTTGCGCACCATGCACTGTGGCCAGCATCATGCAGCAGCAACACTTCAGACGTTTTACTTGCAGGATGAACACCACAAGTGGAACATTCAGACTGCTTAGTTTTATGTCTGAAGTGATGCTCCTCCATGACAACCTATGGCCACACACCAGCATGCACACCACAAACCATCACAAAATGCGGATGGACACCGCTGCCATAGCCACCCTGCAGTCCAGACTTCACACCATCAGACTATAACTTGTCTGGCCCTTTAAAAAAAATCTGTAAGGGCACCAATTACACCAATGATAAGACAATGCAGAATGCCGTGTGCTAGTTATGTGCAGGATGAGTGGAGACTTTTCCTGGGACAGAATACATGCCCGTGTCCAGAGGTGGAAGAAAAATGTCAACAAAGATAGAGACTATACAGAAAAACAACTGTGCCTTCAGCAATGTCATAGTGAAGTACTGTGAAATTTTCATATAACTACCTTGTAAACAGCAGTAAACAAAGAGCAGTATGTGTTACTTTTGGACAGCCACTAGTATATGCTGTCTTGTGTTCAAGAATGTGTCAATGTGAGACTTAAATGTGGTCTCATGGTGACAATTGATCACTTCATGCAGAATGAATACACAATAATAGTCTAACACAGTGAATGTGTCTGTCTGTCTATGTCCTTACAGAATTACACATTATGTTTTCAGCCTTCCTCTTTAAGACATTCCCACTCTGTAAGCCTAATTTGTTAAGATGATCCACACATGTCTTAAGAAAGTTTAACTCTTTAACTAATCTCCATCAGCACCCACTCACTACACAATTTCTCCATGCATGCCTCCAACCTCTGTGCCATTTAGTTTGGTTTCACCACTCACGCTGAATGCTGTATCAGAACTTTTGCAGTTCCACAATCTTCGTACACTGCATTTCTTGTACACTGTCCTGCTCTGATGTTCAAAAATTGTTATGCACCTCAAGGGTAAATGTCACTTTCTTTATCCCCCCCGCCCATTTCCAATTTCCTTAAACTGAACCACACTACTACCTGTCATACTACAATCAAATGCACACAGACAATGGAAGAAAACAGGATGCCCAAACAAGTATTACATATGAACTTGGAAACAAGGCTGAGAGAAGACCAAGAATTAGATGGCAAGATGAAGTGACGGATAGTGGAAGACTAGTTGGTGGAAAAGGGTGGAAGGAAAAGGTATATAAAAGAGATGAATGGAAGAAGTTCCTGAGAACGGCAAGGAATCGTCACATTCTGCACATGCCAATGGATTGAATGAATCAATCAAATACATACTCTTCTTTTCTATGCCCATTTTTTATTCCCCAATATTAAAATACTTTACGCTCATTTTTGCTCCATTCAACTGCCTCAGTAAGGTGTTGTTTCTAGTTTTAATAATTTCACATGATGTCTTTACATCTCCCTCCCCTGCATGTTTTGCCACATGTATCCCAATCCAGTTTTCCAAACTCTCGTTATTTTCATGCCCAACCTCGCCATTTCAAATTTCCTACCTGCCCCCCATAACAGCTTCACACATGTCCACCTTGTCCCACCTCCACAATCCGCACCATTATTCTACTGTACATCTGCTACCTGCACAACACTTACCCTGGTTGACAGATGCAGGTGTAATTATTGATGCCATCAATGCACTTCCCACCATTCATACAGCTACTCTCAGTGCAGTCTTCATCATTGGTCTGACAGTTGATACCAGAGAAACCAAGGGGGCACGTGCATGTGTAAGAGTTGACATACTGGTTACAGGTAGCACCATTGTGGCATGGACCAGAAACACATTCATCCACATCTATCTCACAGTGTTTGCCACCAAATCCATCCACACAAAGGCATGTGTAGTCACCAATCCCATCAAGACATGTTCCACCATTCTGACACGGAACTGAAATCAAGATTGCGTTACTTTATCTGTGATGGTGCTTGCTCTTGTTAACTTACAATGTAACAATGGACAAAGAATGTACTCACATGAAGCGCAGTCATCTGTGTTGATAACACAGTCACGGCCCTCATAGCCCTTTGCGCAGACACAGTGATAGGAGCCATTTGTATTGCGACACGTTGCACCATTGCGACACGGCGACGACGCGACACATTCATCTACATCCTCATCACAAAGGCGGCCTGCGTAGCCCAGACCACAAGTGCAAACAAAATCAAGAAAGTTGCCCGATGGAGAACAGCGGGCCCCATGATGACACCTGACACACAACAGAAGCAGGTAACACACACAAGCTCATTACATGTAAATTTACTGCAATGTACCACATCGGTCTTGAGATATCCTGTGACCTACAGTGACTGATACATGCTTGAGACGGGCAAAAGCTATCAACCGATCTCCCAATTTCTGGGGGTGTATGCGCCCCATTTTCCCACTTCCTAATCTGTTTGGGAAGCATGGATACAATTTCACTTTCTCACCCATTTGGGCAACCATGAGCCCACTCTGTCCAGTTTACCACCTGTTTTGAAGGCGCATTTACAATTTCTCACTAGTCTCGGATCTTCGTTTTCTCATCCTCCTGTAAGGCATGCAGACAGTACATTCGGTTTCTCACCTGTTTGGAGTACATGGGTCCAATTTCTCCAGACAATCCCGACCTGTGTGTGGCAATTCACACACACATTTGTAAGCATTTACAAGGTCAATACAGGAACCCCCATTTTTACAAGGGTTTATGGCACAATCATCCACATTTGTCTCACAGTTTGCTCCTGTATAGCCAGGAAGGCACTCACAAGAGTATGCATTCAAATGGTCCTTGCACATGCCGCCGTGCTGACAGGGGTTGGACCCACATTCATCAATGTCCTGTTCACACTGTTTGCCTGAAAACAAAACAAAGTTTCATTATGTCAATCACCCGGACAGTAACACTGACGCTGAACAGCTCGTCAGGCAAGCAGACTCACCACCATAGCCTGGAAGACAACGGCAGATAAACTGGTTCACCCCATCCTCGCACGTTCCTCCATTCTTGCAGGGATTACTGGCACACTCATCCACATCACTGAGGCAACGCGCATCATAGTAACCACGTGGACACTCACACTTGAATCCATCCACAAGGTCCATACAAACACCGCCATTGGCACACGGATTGCTAGCACATTCATTGATATTTGTTTCACAGTGCTGTCCAGTGAACCCAGGAACACAATCACACGAATACCTATGCAGCACACACACAAAACATAACAAACAATAAGCATTTCTACAGTAAAACCAACAAGATGCACCAATGTATCATATTTATTTTATTTTGGAATGACACTCTACATGTTTCGGACGGTCTTTCCGTCCATCATCAAGAGTTCAAGACTACATCCAGCTGTTTCACCATAAGCACTTTACAACAGCAGCAGACTGTAACACTTTAACTTGCTGCATTCCATTGTATTGGTTATATGCAAAAAAATAAATAAAATGCAGTATCCTTTTTTAACACAGCTCATTTACTTACAACATTCTGTACAATATTTCATACACTGAATGACCCACATGTCTTGGCCTACTACGATCTGTCAGTAAAACAGGCATCTTGAATGAAACTTACAGCATTAACTTGAATCATATCAGGTTGTATAATGTCAGCTGTAACTACAGCCAGGCTGTATGTCAGCTGTAACTACAGACTTGTCAGTACAGACTTCACTGACATCAGCACTGAATACCTGTTAATTTTGTATAATTATGTAACAGTGTGTATAAAATGGTGAATACTTCATTCCTTTGCTTATACTTACAATAACCTTTATGACACAGTTAGGATTCTTGAACTGCTCTAAACAAGATGCTTGTGTATTACCTCCAAAACCTACTGCCGTTGGACCAGTTCAGCATTCATGGTTGGTTGAATGATTCTGCCACTGTTGGCAATGTTGTGCTCTTGTATATGTTGACCAGTGAAATGTGTTTTTATTAAAGGTCTCCATTCTGCCAGCAAGTGTGCCTGTTGCTTGTTCTAACACATACGCACAAATCAGTTGCAGAACCTAAACTATTTTGTTAAGTTTTTTTTTAATACAGGTCGGCCAACTTGATGACACTTGCTTTATTATGTCAATTTACTGCTCAACATGTTTCGGATGTTAATACAACCACCTCCAGGAGCTTGCAACTACTTCGCGCATTATTGTGTAGGCTGTATTGTGCTGACTTGAGGCGTGTTGGTGTTATGTAGCGGGATTGGCTGTTGGTGATGTGGTATCTGAGTGCAGGCTGAACCACTACTGTTGGTGTTATGTAGCAGGATTGGCTGTTGGTGATGTGGTATAAGAGTGCAGGTCGGTAGTGGTTCAGCCTGCACTCGGATACCACATCACCCACCGCCAATCCCGCTACATAACACCAACACGCCTCAAGTCAGCACAATACAGCCTACACAATAACGCACCAAGTAGTCGCAAGCTCCTGAAGATGGATGTATTAACATCTGAAACATGTTGAGCAG
>Ga0131853_10002412_pt1 | contig 33349 bp, 31 predicted proteins | sample TergutLab28metaG_FD_92764 | JGI IMG/M metagenome (GOLD analysis project Ga0131853, IMG submission 92764) | Labiotermes labralis P1 segment gut microbial communities from Petit-Saut dam, French Guiana - Lab288 P1 (version 2) (version 2) | ecosystem: Host-associated > Arthropoda: Insects >... | reverse complement strand
GCGGTGGAGATCGCGCCCAGCGTCGCGTCCAGCCTGGCCGGGTGCAGGCTGTCCAGCACCGTCACCAGGTTCGCGAACACGGTGTCGATCTCGGTCGGGGTCTGGGCCGGCTCGATCACCTGGCCGGCCTGCAGCCGCTTCGCCGTCTCCCTCGCCGGGACCCGCAGGCTCAGGAACTTCGGCCCGAACACCGTCGGCGCCTGGATCGACGCCGCCACGTTGGACGGGATGTTGCGGACCTCGCCCGGGGTCACGCTGATCCCGATCCGCGCCTGGCCCCCGTCCGGCGTCACCGACGTGACCGTGCCCACGTCGGCACCGTACAGGGTCACGCTCGCGCCCGGCGTCATGAGCAGCCCGACCCGGCCGGTGAGCACGGTGGCCGGCACGCTGGGGGTGAACACCTGCGCGTACGCCGCGACCGTACCCGCGATCAGGATGGCCACCACCCCGACCCCGGCCAGCCCGTACAGCTGCCGCTTCAGCCGGCGGCGCGCCTCACGCCCGCGCGAACGCATGGCTCAGCGCTTCCCTCTGGCGTCGCGCGAAGCTGACGGAGACACCGGCGCGCGGCGCGATCCGGTCGAATCCGTGGAACGCGCCCGCGACGGTTTCCAGCTCGCACGGCACGGCGGCTTCGGCCAGGCGGTCCGCATAGGCGACATCTTCATCGTGAAGGGGGTCGAGCGTGCCGACGCCGATCCACGCCGGCGCGACGCCGGACAGGTCCGGCCGTCGCAGCGGAGCGACCTGGGCAGGGTCGGCTCCGGAGAGATACTTCTGCCATCCGAGCCGGTTGGCGGCGTGGTTCCAGAGACGGAATCCCGGGCTCTCGGCCTGCGGCTGGCCGGCGGGGGCCTGGACCATGGGGTACACGAGCAATTGGAAGACCGGCGCGATTTCACCGCGGTCCCGGGCGAGCAGCGCGAGGGCCGCCGCGAGTCCGCCCCCGGCACTCGCCCCGGCGATCGCGATCCGTTCAGGGTCGACACCCGGCTGGCGGGCGAGCCAGGTCAGCGTCTCGTAGCAGTCTTCGAGCGCGGCCGGGTACGGATGCTCGGGAGCCAGCCGGTAGTCCGCGGACGCGACCGGAACTCCGAGTTCCCGGGCGAACCTGCGGCAGAGCCGGTCGTCCTGGGCGGCGGAGCCCATCACGTACCCGCCGCCGTGGATCCACAGCAGGGCCGCTCCTTCGCGAAGCGCCCGTTCCGGCCGGTGGAGACGCACCCGCAGGCCGCTGGGCAGCCGCTGCACGCCGACTCCCCGGGGCAGGCCGGGCTGGGCCAGCGCGGTGAGGCGCCGCATCACCGGGAACGTGCGCCGGCTGACGATCGCGGGCGGCAGGACCCGGGCCAGGCGCTTCAGCTCGGGATGGAAGTCTTCAGCGGTCGTGCTCACCGGGCATGCCTCATTCCGCTCACGCCGGTTCATACGTGAGGGAGAGGGCGGCGTGGCGGCGGACGACGACGCTGCGCACCCAGCGGGGCGGGACGGCGGGGTCGAGGGCGAAGGTCCGGGTGCGCTCCAGCAGGACGCGCACGGCGGCCGTGGCCTCGAGGCGGGCCAGCGGCGAACCGACGCAGAAGTGGAGTCCCTTGCCGAAGGCGAGGTGCTGGCGGATGCCGGACCGGGTCAGGTCGATCTCATCGGGTCGCTCGTACCGCCCGGGATCGCGGTTGGCGGCCGACCACAGCAAGAGAAGGTGGCCTCCGGCCGGGAGCCGGACTCCGCCGAGTTCGGTGTCGCGGGTGATCACCCGGTAATGGCCGCGCAGCGGTGGCTCGACGCGCAGGCATTCGTCGAGGAACGGGTCGATGAGGGCGGGGTCCGCGCGCAGCTGGTCTTGCAGGCCGGGCCGCTGTGCGAGCTGGCGGGCGGCAGTGCCGATGAGCCCGGCGGTGGTCTCGGCGCCGGCCCCGACGAGCTGCATGAGCATCATGACCGCGGTGCCGCTCTCGACCTCGCCGTCGGCGACGGCGGTACCGAGGACGCCGAGGAGGCCGTCTCCCGGGTTCCCGGTGGCGGCGGCGAGCTGGGCTTCCAGGTACCCGGCAAGCTCCAGGGTGGAGACGAGCAGGTAGTCCAGGCGTTCCGGCGGCACGAGCAAGCCGAGCAGTTCGACGCTCTCGTAGGCCGACTTCAGCAGCCGGGGGATGTCCTCGTCGGGGATGCCCAGCAGCCTGGCCAGGACGGTCGGCGGGAGCCGGTCGGCGACGGCTCCGGTCCAGTCGACGCGGCCGTCGCGGGCGTGCTCATCCCAGCACTGGCGGACGAGGTCGTCCATGGTGGTCTCAAGGGCGCGGATCCGGCGCGCGAGCGCCTGGATGACGAGTTTGCGGTGGAGCTTGTGGTCGGCGCCGTCCGCGGTCGCGAGCACCTGCTCGACCGTGCCGTCCATGTCCATGCCGAACCGCTCGGGCTTGCCGTCGGCATCCTGGACCAGGATCCCGCGGAGGTTGGAGGAGAAGTCGCCGGTGCGCCCGCTGGCCTCGGTTACCAGGTCCCAGCTCGATACCAGGTAGAACGCGGTGCCCGGGACGTTATGCACCGGGGCCGCCTCACGCAGCCGGGCATACAGCGGGTACGGGTCATCGACCGTCTCGGCGGCGAACACGTCCAAGTCGGCGGCATCGGCTGGCGCGGTCAAAAAAGCCTCCCAGGGTGGGCGAGTGCACTCATGGTCATCCGCGCCACGGGCGCCTTCAAGGCCCCGCGCTGAAGTGGGACGGCGCCCCCGATGACCCCGGGAAACGGGTATCTCACCGGGCCCGGCTGGCCCGCGCGGGCTGCTGTACGATCCTGTATTTTCGTCTTACGGTGAGACAAAATAGTTTTGGCTTCTCAGGAGGGATCATGGCGGCTGACGTTGACTGGCTCGCCGGGGGCCAGCGGCGGGATCTCGCGCTGAGGGCGATCCGCGCGGCCGCTCGGCAGCAACTGCTCGATGAGGGAATCGGCCGTTTCACGGTCGAGGCCGTGGCACGCCGGGCGGGCTGTTCCCGGGCCACGGTGTACCGGGTCGCTGGCGGGAAGAAGGCCCTGCTGGACGCCGTGCTGGCAGCGGGGGCCGCGGAGGTCGCGGAGAAGGTGGCCGGAGCGGTCATGGACCTGTCCGGCGAGGACCGGGTGGTCGAGGCGATCCTGGCCGGGCTGCGGGAGGTCCGCCGCGACAGCGCGGTCAACGAGTGGGTTCGCCAGACGGTCGTCGGCGGCGACGTCCTGCAGAACTCCGACGACCTGTCTTCCCTGGCGGGCACTTGGACGGACGGCGCCGGGGTCTCGCTCTTGGAAGGGCAGTGGATCCTCAGGGTGTTCCTGCAGTTCGTCGCGTGGCCGGCCGCGGACGAGGACTCCGAGAGGACACTGGTGCGGGACTTCGTCGGGCCGGCGTTCAGGCCGCGGTGACCCTAGGAACGGCCCAGGCCCTTGGCGTTCCACTCGCTCTCGGCGTGCCGGAGCAGCACCAGATCACTCACGCCCGCCAGCCCTTCCACGCCTGAAGGCCAGTTCTGAGCCGGGACTCTACTCGTGCCCAGGAACCCGGCATCACGGACTCAGTTACCTAAGCGTTACAAAATCATTTCTTGATAATGGTATGACCTTATGCCAGCCTTGGTGATCTGGTCCACAACTTCAGCAGACCGGCCGCCGTCCCGCGGCCGTCTGCACCGCTGAACCCCTTCCAGGCGGCGACCCGACGCTGACGCCAGGCCGCCGCCCAGAAAGCGTGATGACATTGCTCGAAGACTCGACGGCCGTCCAAGCCGGCCCGGCGTCCGGTTCCGGGACGCGCCGGTGGCTGTACGTAAGCCTCCCCCTGCTGGTCAGCTTCGCGGTGGCGCAGCTGGTGAAGACTTCCATGGGAATCGTCGCCGCCAGCCCCGAGTTCATCGACCGGTTCCATGTGGGCGCGCACTCGGCGGCGGCCGGATGGGCCTCCAGCTCGTTCCTGTACGCCTACGGCGTCGCCCTGCTGTTCTGGGGCCTGGCCGTCAAGCGCATCGGGCCCCGGCGCTCGATGCTCGCCGGCACCGCCATCTGGGTCATCGCGCTGGCCATCACCCCGTTCGTGCATACGGTCGGCTCGCTGTACGGCACGCGGATCCTGCTCGGCGTCGGCGAGGCCTGCTTCTACCCGGTCGCGCACACGCTCACCGCGCGCTGGTTCCCGATGCAGGAACGGGCCCGGGCCAACGCGTCCTGGCTGTCCGGGATCTTCGTCGGCTCGACCGTCGCTTCCTTCCTCACCGCCTTCTCCCTGACCACCATGGGCTGGAGCGGCGCGTTCTTCCTCCAGGCCGGGATCGCCCTGGTCCTGGCCTTCGGGACCTCGCTCCTCCTGATCCGGAACGACCCGCGCGACTCCTCCGCCATCGCCTCCGGCGAGGTCAGCCACATCGAGGGCAACCGGTTCGAGAACACCAACCTGATCCCGAAGGCCGGCCCGGAGTCTCCGTACCGCAACTACCGGTACTGGCTCACGATGCTGATGTACCTGGGCACGAACATCCCCTTCTACGGCCTGGTCACCTGGCTGCCGCTGTACCTGAAGGACGAACGGCATGTCGGCTTCGACATGGTGGGCGTGATCCTCACGATCGCCAACGCGCTGTCGATCGTGGTGATGGTCGGTGTCGGCATGTGGTCGGACCGGAAGATGCGCCGGGCCGGGATCGGCCTGATCGGTTTCGTCATCGAGGGCATCGGAGTGCTCGGCGCGGTGCTGTTCCCGACCAACACCCTGATCGTGGGGATCTGGGTGTTCCTCGGCCTGGCCGGGAACGCCTGGTGCATCGTGACCAACTGGGGGCTGCTGCACAGCTTCATGCCGACCGACCAGGCGGAGAAGTCCAGCGGCTTGTTCTCCTGCCTCACCAACCTGGTCGGGGCGGGCGTCCCCGCGCTGCTGGGGTGGATGCTGGCGACCACCGGCAGCTACACGCCGGGCTTCCTCCTGCTGGTCGGCACCGTCGTGATCTCGATCGCCTGCTGCGGGGTCCTGATTCCGCAGAAGTACTGAGGCCGGACCGCCGGAACAGACCGTGGGCCTCGGTTCGCTAGTGACTGAACACCAGGGACTTGATGGTCACGGGCACGGTTCCCGACGGCTGCCGGACCCGGCCGAGATCGACGTAATCGAAGTCCTGCAGCCGGACCCCGTCGATCACGACAAGATCGTTCACAATCCCTAGCTCCGAACGGAGCATCAGTCCCAGGGTCCGCGCGATGTCGCCGTCCAGCATCAGGTACAGCGGGGCGCCCGCGGCGATCCGGTCGGCCAGGCCGGCCGCGACCGCGTCGGCCAGGCCCCGGACGCGGGCGTACTCCGGACTCCCTTCCCAGCGCAGCGCCACGACCAGGTCGGCGGAGGAGTCCCCGCCGGAGAACCGCGCCACGTGCCGCTTGATCTCGGCGCCGATGACGGCGCCGTCGACCGCGTCGGCCAGGTCGTAGGCGGGCTGGGCAACCGGAAGGTTCCGCCGGGGCAGGGTCCGCTCCGGGTTCGGAAGGTAGCTGGTGATCCCGCTGAGCTGCACGGTGTACTCCGACGCGCCGAGGACGGTGGCCCGGATCCGGGCGTCGGCGGGGAGCACCGGGCCGGGCAGGTGCCCCGCCTTCCCGGCCCCGGCCAGGGCCGTGCCCAGGTACGGGCCGAGATCGCCGAAGGACCGGGTCTCGGTGCCGTACACGTACTCGGCCACGCCCCCGGAGAAGACCAGGCCGTCGAGATCTCCCAGGTCCGGCAGCGGGTCGGTGAGCCACAGTGACCGGTCGGCGTCCGGGTCCCCCCGCAGCGCCAGCATGAGCTGCCCGGCCATCTGGTCGGCCACGGCCTCCAGTGCCTCCGGCCCGGCCGGCGTTCCCGGCTCCAGCCGGATCCCCGCCTCCCGCGCGTGATAGGCGCCGCCGGGTTCCAGGCGCGTGACCGTGCCGCCGGGCCCGGCCGCGACGAGACGCCCGCCGACGTGGAACGCCGCGGTGGCGGCGATCCGTCCGGCGTCGATGAGGGTGAGCTTGGTGGTACCGCCGCCGATGTCGACGTTGAGCAGCCGGGTGCGGTCGCGGTGGGAGGCCCGCACGGCACCGGAGCCGTAGGCGGCGAGCATGGCCTCCATGTGGTGCCCCGCGGACGCGCACACCAGGTCGCCCGCGTGCTGGCTGGCTACCGCCGCGATGGCCGACGCGTTATGCCGCCGCAGGGCCTCGCCGGTCAGGATGACCACGCCGGTGTCGATCTCTTCCGGGGTCACCGCCGCGTCGGCGTAGGCCCGGTCGAGGATGGTTCCCAGCGCCGCCGCGTCGATGCTCATGCCGGGACCGAACGGCGTGAACTCCACCTCCGACTGAAAATGGAGTTCACGCCGGACGACCACGTAGCGGCTGGTCAGGTCCTCGCTCAGGCGGCGCAGGTGCAGCCGCGAGAACGCGACCTGGGTGCCGGACGAGCCGATGTCCACGCCGACGCTGCGCAGCATGACGTTGTCTTGCTGCCAGATCGGGTTGTCCTCGAGGGGGACGTCGGGCTCTTCATCGTGGTCGTCGCGGGTCATGCGGTGGGCGCGGCCGCGCTGGGCAGCGGGGGCAGGTCCGGGAGCTCGGCCGCGTAGGCGTCGTCCATGTCGGGGACCAGGCCCCGCTTGGCGAGGGCTTCGGCGAACGTGGACCGCACGATGTCCGACTCGTCGGCGTAGTCGATCTGGTCGCCTCCGATCCGCCGGCTGATCCAGGCCTTCGGCACGCCCTGGGCGTTGCGGATGGAGACGGTCTCGTGCTTGAAGGCGAGGTACCGGGCCGGGGTGTCGCCGGTGTTGAAGTGCTGGTGGTACCACATGTTCGGCGGGACGATCAGGGTGCCGGGCCGCCAGTCGTAGCGCCGGGGCTCCTCCCCCTCGGGCCACATCAGGCTGAACCCCTCGCCGGACAGGATGATGACGTGCGCGCCGGGGCCGTGCCGGTGGCCCTTCTTGTAGGTGCCCACGGGGAACTGCGAAATGTGGCTGTTCATGGAGCCCTTGGCCATCATGAACCGGATGTGGCCGCCGCCCGCGCCGCGCTCTTTGGCCTCGTTCAGCTTCAGGTTGACCGCGTCGGCGACGAAGTTGGTCTTGAGCAGCAGGCCCTCACGCTCGTCTTTGTCGGCGAAGTAGTCGGGCTCGCCGTTGAACCGGCCGGTGAAGTCGTGCGACGTGCCGAACACGAACTCCGGCTCATCGTAGAGGTTGATGATGGGCGGCATGTTGGTCGACGCCACGAAGCGGGCGGCGGTGGCGCCGGAGCCGTTGAAGTGCTGGTGCCAGGTGTTCAGCGGGATGGCGAACAGCGACCCGGGGCCCCACTCGAAGGTCACCTTGGCGCCGGCGTCGTTCCAGACCGTGGTGGAGCCGTTCCCGGACAGCACGAGGATCATCTCCTCGAACAGCTGGCGCTGCGGGGCGAGTTTCCCGGCCGCCGGGATCTCGCAGACGTAGCAGTCGTTCGACGTGCGGGAGGCCTCGTGGTTGATGAAGACGCCGCGGCCGCCGCGGCGCTCCCACGGTTTCAGCTCGACGGTGCTGAGGTCGGGCACGTAGTGGGCGCCGATGATGTCGAGGCCCTCCGCCTCGACCCAGCGGACGTAGGGCGAATCCTTCTCCTTGGCGAACTTCTTCGCGAGGTCGTCCGAGACACGGGCATCGGTGGCCATGAACCCTCCATAGATCGCTTTGGGCAAATGGTAATACCAATAGCGGGCATAATGAAGGGCGCCCTCGGCTCAGGATCGCGCATCGACCATAAAAACATTACGTACATAACGCATTGATGTAGGATGACCGCATGGCATCGGCCCAGACACGGACAACGCAGAGGACGCGGCGCACGCAGTCCGAGCGGACCGCCTCGAGCCGCCAGGCCCTGCTGTCGGCGACCCTGGAGCTCATGGCCGAGTCCGGCTACGCGAAGGTGTCGGTGGCCGACATCTGCCGCCGGGCCGGCCGTTCGGTCGGCAGTCACCTGCATCACTTCGGTACCAAGGCGGCGCTGGTCTCGGCCGCCGTCGACCAGCTGGCGGAGCTGCGGATCCAGGCGATGCGCGACGATCTCGCCCGGTCACCGCGGTTCGGCACGGGCGCGGCGCTGGACGTGGCGTGGAGCTTCTACGCGGGGCCGACGTTCGTGGTCGCGCTGGAGCTGTGGGTCGCGGCGCGCACGGACCCGGAACTTCGCGAGCACCTGCTGGCCGTGGAAGAGCGCATCGACCGCGAGGTCATGACGCTCGCCGCGCAGGTCGCCCCCGAGACGGTGGCCAAGCCCGGAGCCGCCGCGGCGGCCCGCACGGCGCTGGCAACCATGCGCGGCCTGGCCATGCGCCGGTGCCTGTACGCCGACGAGGACCTCGAGCGCACGTGGCAGGACACGCGCCCGATGCTGGCCGGGCTGCTTGAGCCCCGAGTCAGCCGCATCACCCCCCGCACGGACCGAAGCGAGGACTGAACACCGTGGTAACTGCCGAACATCCCGTCCAGGGCTCGAACGGAAGCACCGTGACGCCTGGCCCGCACCCGGCGCCCTCGCGGAGCGCGGAAGACCTGGCGGCGCAGACGAGCGGGACGGGCAGGTACGTGACCGGACGGGTGCCTGGGCACGAACTGCTGTCCCAGCCCGCGCTGAAGCTGGCCCGCCTGCTGTACGGCCTGCCCGACCTTCGCCCGGTCCGGGCTCAGGACGAGAGCTTCGCCCGCTGGCGCTCGGCCGGCGATCCGCTCGCCGACGCCCTGGTCGCACGGATCAAGAACGGCGGCGGGCAGCAGCTCCGGGTCCAGTTCGAGCAGGCTCTCACCGACGGCGTCGGGTCCGTCGAGGGCGCACCGGAGGAACTGGTCACGTTCTTCCAGGCAGTGGAGAACGTGCCGTACTGGATTGACCCGGAGAAGCTGGAACGCGGCAGCCGCGTATATCAGTCCGTCGGCGCCGACATCATGCCCGTGTTCGCGATGGGGCTGGCCATGAGCTACCTCGCCGAGGACGCCAACCAGGTCCTGCTGCGGTCGGGCGACCTGCACAGGAAGGCGGCCCGGCGGGCGGTGGAGACGCTCACCTGGGTGGGCGAGGTGACATCACCGGGCGCGCTGTACCCGGGCGAGGACGGCTACCGGGCCGCGGTCCGCGTGCGGCTGACGCACGGGTTCATGCGGTCCGGGATCGGCCAGACGCCCGGCTGGCCGGAGTCGGAACTGCCGATCCACCAGGGCGTCTACGTGGCGACCCCGATCCTGTTCTCCGTCATGACGATCGCGCTGAGCCTGGCCCACGGGCACTTCATGACGAGACGGGACCGGGGCGCGGTCCTGCACCTGTGGCGTTACGTCGCCTGCCTGGTCGGCGTCGCCCCGGAGCTGATCGCCGCCGACGAGGCCGACCAGTGGCGGCTGGCCGCCGTGCAGATGAATCACCAGATCCGGCTCGACGACGTCACGCGCGCGAGCGGCCGCGAGCTGGGCGGCGCGCTGCTGCGCGCCTATCCGGACCTGTTCGGGCTCGACCCGCGGAACCCGCGCGAGGCCAGGACGCTCAACCGGGTCACCGCGGCGAACACGCTGATCATGCACCTGCTGCTCGGCGAGAAGGCGGCCACGACGCTGGGGTTCGACAACCCGCGGCTCTCCGCGCTGCTGCCGGTTCTCCGGCACGCGGCGGTCAACGTCCTGCGGCGGGCGGCCGCGTACGCCGTGCCCGGCGGGCGCCGCCGGTTCGAGGACCGGCAGCGCGCCGCGGCGCGCGAGGTGCTGGTGGCGGCGGGGCTGCGCGTGCAGGCCGACCTGACGTACCACCGCGCGGGCGGAGCCGACTCATGACCGGCCAGCTCTCCGTCATCATCATCGGGACCGGGTTCGGGGGCCTGGCCGCCGCGATCGAGCTCAAGAACGCCGGCCACACGAGTATCACCCTGCTGGAGAAGGCCGGCGAGGTCGGCGGCGTATGGCGCGACAACACCTACCCCGGCGCGGCCTGTGACGTCCCCACCCCGCTGTACTCGTACTCATTCGAGCCCAACCCCGGCTGGCCCAGGCGGTACGCGCCCCAGTCCGCTATTCACGACTATCTGAAGATGGTCGCCGGCAAGTACGACCTGCGCCGTCACATCAGGTTCGGTGCCGAGGTCCGGGCGTGTACCTGGGACGACGTCGCCCGGCAGTGGACCGTCACGCTGGCGTCCGGGGACACGCTGACCGCCGACGTGCTGGTCCCGGCGGTGGGCCAGCTGTCCCGGCCCGCGTACCCGCAGATCGACGGCATCGGCACGTTCGCCGGGCCCGCGTTCCACTCCGCGGCCTGGGAGCATGACGTCGACCTGAGCGGACGCCGGGTCGCCGTCATCGGGACCGGCGCGTCCGCGATCCAGTTCGTCCCCCAGATCCAGCCCCGCGCGGGGTCGCTGGCCCTGTTCCAGCGGACCCCGCCCCACATCGCGCCCCGCCTGGACGCCGGCTACGGGCCGCTGCATCACCGGCTGTTCCGGGCACTGCCGTTCACGCAGGCCACCGAGCGCCTCGCCTGGTGGACCTACCTGGAAACCGTCACCAGCAGCTTCGTGTACTCCCCGGCCCTGTCCAGGGTCTTCACCGCCTACGCCAAGTGGCACATGAAACGGCAGACCGCAGGCAAGCCGGGACTGTTCGAGAAGGTCTGGCCCGACTACCCGCTCGGCTGCAAACGCATCCTGGCCTCCGACAACTACCTGCCAGCCCTCGCCCAGGACAACGTCGAGGTGGTCACCGATCCCATCACGGCGATCGAGCCCGCCGGCGTGCGCACCGGCGACGGGCACCTCCACGAGGCCGACGTGATCATCTACGGCACCGGGTTCGCCGCCGCCGAATTCCTCGCCCCGATGACCGTCACCGGCGTCGACGGCCTGCCCCTGGACAAAGCATGGGCAGAAGGGGCATCCGCCTACTACGGGCTGACCGTCCCGGGGTTCCCCAACATGCTCATCATGTACGGCCCCAACACGAACACCGGCGGCGGATCGATCATCTACTTCCTCGAAACACAGGCCCGCTACATCAGGGATTACGTCGGCCGGCTCGCCGAAAGCGGCGCGCCGCTCGACCTCAAGCCCGGCGTCGCCACGGAGTTCGACGACCGCATCCAGGCGCGGCTCGCCGGCAGCGTCTGGACCAGGTGCACCTCCTGGTACCGCAACGCCCACGGCCGGGTCACCGCCAACTGGCCCGGCCTGTCCGCGGAGTACCGCGGCACCGCCGTCTTCCGCCCCGGTGACTACAGCATCATGAAGGCCCCGGCAGACATCGGGGGCCGGGTCGCGGAACCTGTCAGCCAGCCCGCTCCCCCAGTTCCGCCTCGGTGATCACGGTCGCTCAGGCGGGCTCGCTCCTTCCCCAGGCTGCCGCGTCCCTCAGCCGCCGCGCGGTCAGGGACTCCGGGTCGCGGGCCAGGGCCGGGTCGGAGCCGAGCACGGCCAGCGGCAGTTTCCGCAGCCGCCGCCCGTCCCAGCCCTCGGTGAGCCCGGCCACCTCCTTGTGCAGCGCCGGATCCGACGCCAGGTCCGACAGCGACGGCCACGACAGCGCCAGGTCTGACAGGGCCATCTCCATGATCCGGGCCCGCGCGTCAGGACCCGGCAGGCCGAGTTCGATCACCAGGTCGGCCCGGGACAGGAACGCCTCGTCGACCGCGGACACGAAGTTGGTGGTGGTCACGATGACCGCGCCGGGCAGCGCCGTCGCGAGGTGGTCCAGCCCGGCCAGCACGGCGTCGGTGGCGCGCTGCACGTCCACCGGGTTGGTCTCGAACGACGCGAGGCTCCGCCGCATCGCGAAGCTCTCCACCTCGTCGATCACCACGATGACGTGCGGCCGGGACCCGGCCAGCTGCGGGACGTGGTCCCGCAGCAGCCGGACCACGTTCCGCTGGCTTTCCCCGAGCATCTCGCTCGGCATGGCGTGCGGGTCGACCTCGATGAGCGTGGTCGCGCCGTGCTGGGCCACGGCCAGCGCGGCGGCCTGGGCCAGCCCCTGGGCCAGCGTCGTCTTCCCGGTGCCGGGCGGCCCGGCCAGTACGATCAGGCCGCTCGGCGACGCCGCGGCGGGCAGCGCCGACAGGCGCCGCCCGTGCAGCATGCTGACCAGGGCGGTGCCCAGCAGGCGTTCCCTGGTGCCGTCCGGGACGACGATGGAGTCCCACGGGCCGTCGTGGTGGCCGGCCGGCAGCGCGTGGACGCCGGTGACGCCGCGCGGGAGGTCGCCTGAGACAGTCACGGCCACGTCGGCCGGCTGAGCGGCGGCCAGTCCACCGTGGTCGGGTCGCCGGCCTGCTTGTCGCGGATGTGGTCCGGCGGCTCCTCGAACAGGACCAGCGGATCGCACAGGGCCCGCATGGTCTCCAGGAGACTGTCGAACATGTGGATCCGCACCACGCGCGCGGTGTTGTCGGGGTCGTCGTTGACGTGCTGGTGCCACAGGTAGTGGTCGACGACGATGATGTCGCCCTTCTTCCATTCGTAGGTCTGGCCGCCCTCGGGCTCGGCCCCGAGGTAGGAGTGGCCGTGGCCCTCGACGACGTAGAGCCAGGCCTCGCCCGGGTGACGGTGCATGGACTGGCCTCGGCCCGGTCCGATCTCGAACATGGCCATCGTGATGCCGGACGCCTGGTAGCCGATGGCCCGGTCCAGCAGGAACGTGGTGCGGGTGCCGCGCGGAGTAGGCAGCATCTCCAGGTCATCCCAGCTGGTGTGGAGGCGTCCGCTGCGCCGCGCGTCCTGGTCGGCGGCTAGCCGCCGCAGCCGTTCCGCATAGGGGTCATCACCCGAAATACCAGCGGCGTATGGCGGCCGGGGCGGCAGCGTCGACACGTCGGCGTCGCCGCCCTCCTCGAGGAACGCCATGCCCATCGTCTCCAGCATCGGCTCCGACGAGAAAGTGAGGAACCGGGCGCCGGAAGAAGAGGCACCTCCGTGCCGGTGCCACGCCCACGCGGGCAGGTGCAGCGAGTCTCCCGGCCCCCACTCGACGCGCTCGCCGTCGATCTCGGTCCACGCCTCCCCCGCGACGCAGAACATCATGGCGTCCCACGAGTGCCGGTGCACGGTGCTTACGACGCCGGGGTCGATCTCGTGGGCGGTGGCGTCCATGGTGCGGGTGGCCCGCCCGCCGTCGGCGCCGACGTACACGCCGCGGCGCATGCCGCGGCTGGTGTCGTGCATCTCGACGTCCTCGAGGGCGACGACGGTGCGGTGGTTGGCCCGCCAGTCCTCGAGGAACTGGGCGCGGCGTTCCTTCTGCACGTAGTAGTGCGCGACCTTGGTGGTCGTCTTGGTGGCCAACGAACGGCCTCCTTACTTGTTGACGTAGGGGGCGATGGCCGGCGAGGCGGACAGGGCCTGGATCACCTGGCCCCGCGTCGTCGCCCCGTCGGTCCAGGACACCGGCAGGGACTGCTTGGCCGCCCCCTTGCGCAGCGCGGGGTCGGCGGCCGCCTTGGCGAACGCCTGCCGCAGGACGGTCAGGTCCTTGGGCGGCAGGCCGGGTGGCGCGGCGAAGTCGTCGGCCAGGTTGCCCAGCGCGAGGGCTTCCTTCACCGCCGCGGACTGCGAGGAGGAGAGCCTGGCCTTCGCCAGTTCGGACTGCAGCGTGGGCACCCCGGACAGGACCTTGGCGTAGCTGGCGCCGGGCGTTCCCACGACGAGCAGCGGCGTGGCCTCGTGGCCGGCGATCAGCGGGTAGAGCGTGGACATCGCCTCCTGGATCACCTGGCCGTCCTTGGCGATGAACCCCTGCTTGAGGTCGGAGGTGTGCTCGAAGCCGGTGTCCAGGCTGTGCGGGATGCCGAACGCGCCGAAGACGACCCGGTTGAGCATGTCGCCGACGCCGTTGCGGATGTCGAGCACGTGCACGGTGGACTTGGAGCGCAGCAGCGAGTCGAAGCTGGTCACCTTGGATCCCGGCTGGGTGACCACGGCGTTCGGGACCTGGGCGGGCTGGCCGATCCAGCTGATCTTCTTCATGTCGAAGCTCTGGCCGGGGTTCTTCTCGACCTGGCTGGCCACGTCGCCGCCGACGTTCACCATGCCGATCGTCGTCCCGTCGGCGGGAGAGGCGGCCATCCGGTTACTGCCCTGGAGGGTGCCGCCGCCGGGGATGTTCTCGATGTTGATCGTGGCCCCGAGGTTCTTCGCCACGTACGGGGCGAACAGCCGGGCATAGGTGTCGTAGCTGCCGCCGGGCTTGTCCGGCACGATCAGGGTGACGGTCTTGCCCTTGAAGTCGCTGGCACCGCCGCCCGAACTGGCGCCGGAGGCGGCGGAGCCGGGGTGGCAGGCGGAGAGGGCGGCGACGGACGCGGTGGCGACCGCGGCGGCCGCGATGGTTCTCGCACGCTTCGTGACGTGACCGAGCATGATGGAGCCTTTCAGGTCAGGAGGCCGTAGAAATCGAGGTTGAACAGGTATTCGCAGCCGTAGGAGATGGCGAACGCGACGACGGTGACGACGGCCGCGTAGGCGAACCGCTGCGAGCGCCGTTTCCATTCGACGGAGGTGAGGCTGTAGGCGGCGGCCGCGACGGGGACGCCGATGAGGAAGCCGAACAGGTAGCTCAGAACGATGGCCGCCCAGATCCAGCCGAGCGCGGCGAACTCGCGGCCCAGCCGGCGCCGGCTCCGGGCCTGGTCCGGGACAGGACCGGAGATCCGTTCGGTTCCGGGCGGGGGTTGATCTCCGGGAAGATCATGCATGCCGAACGGATCGTCGCTGCTCTCCCGCCCCCCGGCGGAGACGGCTGCCAGCGCGGGTTCGGCGGGAACCGGGGTGCCCGGTCCGGCGGCGGTTCTCGCCCGTAGCCCGCGGACCGCGCGGGAGGCCAGCCGGAAGACGGAGACGGCGACGACGATCCCCGCGATGATCGCGGGCACCCGGCCCGCGTCGGCGGGGTAGCCGAGAGCGAGGACCAGGTAGATGACCGACACGACGGCGATGACGGCCTCGGTGGCCGGCTCCAGCACGGGGTGCCCGGGCTTCGGGCCCCGGCCCGCCCGGCCGGGGGTGCCGGAGGTGACGATGGTCTTGCCGCGCCGGCCCCGCCAGGTGATCATGACCAGCAGCGCGATGGTGACGGCCAGGAAGATGTCGGCGAGCGGGCTGCGGGCGACGAACCCCCAGCCGTAGATCGACTGCGTGAGGTGCAGGTTGTCGGCGAACGTGGTCCCGAGCACGAGGCCGATGGTCATCGCGGCGACGGAGTAGCCGAGCTTGCGCAGGACGACGCCGATGAGGGCGAACACGCCGAGTTCGACGACTCCGGCGAAGCTGGTGACGGCCGCGAAGCTGCCGAGCACGGCGAGGCTGACGATGACCGGCATCATGACCGGCCCGCGCACGTTGGTCGCCCGGCTGAGCCAGGGGGTGAGCACCAGGCCGATCGCGCAGGACAGCAGCCCGGCGATGGCCATGATCCACATCATCGAGTACGGCAGGGCGGGCTGCGACTTCAGCAGCGCGGGGCCGGGCTGGATCCCGAGGATGGACAGGGCCGCGATGAAGATGGTCATCCCGACGCCGGAGGGCAGGCCGAGCGCGACGGCGGGCACCAGCGAGCCGACTTCCTTGGCGAGGGAGGAACCCTCGGCGGACGCGACGCCCGCCGGGACGCCGGTGCCGAACGTCGAGCCGTGTTTCCGGGAGACCTGCCGGCCGAGGCTGTAGGAGATGAAGTTGGCGGCGAAGCCCCCGATGCCCGGGATGAGCCCGAGCACGCTGGCGACCAGGGCGGAGCGCAGGATGTGGATCCAGGCCCGCAGCGCGTCGCCGAAGCCCTGTCCGACCTGGCGGCCGAACGCGTTCTTCAGCATCGCCTGGGTGCCGCTGACGGACTCGTTGCGGCCGAACATCACCACCATCTGGGTCATCGCGAAGACGCCGAGGGCGAACGGCACCACGTTCAGCCCGTCCATCAGCGAGACGCTGCCGAAGGTGAAGCGGGCGATCCCGGTGACCGGGTCGCTGCCGATGAACGACAGCATCAGGCCGATCGCGCCGGACAGGACGACCTTGCCGGCGGAGGTGGATTCGCCGGTCCCGCCGATGAGCACCAGGGCCAGGATGATGATCGCGACGAACTCCGGCGGGTGGAACACCCCGACCAGCGAGCCGGAGACAGGGATCAGGATGAGCAGGGCGGCGCAGGCGATCCAGCCGCCGGCCCAGGTCGACACGGCCGAGATGGCCAGGGCGCGCCCGGCCTCTCCCCGTTTGGCCATCGGGAACCCGTCCAGCGTCGTCGGGAAGGACTCCGGCGCGCCGGGGGTGTTCAGCAGGATCGCGGTGATCGAGGCGGCGTAGTAGGAGGCCGCCTGGGTGGCCAGCATGAGCGTGATCGCCGGGATCGGGCTCATGTGGTACAGGAACGGCAGCATCAGGCTGAGGGCGAGGGACACGCCCATGCCGGGGAGCATGCCCATGAACATGCCGAGCGCCATGCCGGCGAAGAGCAGCCCGATGGCCTCGGGGGTGAGCAGCTGGGAGAAGCCCGAAAGCAGGTCGTGCGTCATGCGGCCCCGATCCCGGGCCGCCGGCGACGCTGGTGGTTACGCACAGATCCTCCTCCCGGGCCGGCCTCGTCGTCGGCCCTCGCATGGCGTAATGTGCGCTTGATCACAAGATCATGGCATAAGGTCATACCATTTACAAGACGCTCCGGCCGGCGTAACATTCCGGCATCGAGGTGAGCCGCCGGAGCGCGGCAACGGTACGTTCCCGGGCATGGGCTCCCAGTACCTGATCTCGCGACGGTGGTCGCTTGGCACCCACTTCACCGTGACGGACGCCGAGGGGACGCCGGCATTCGAGGTCGACGGCAAGTCGGCCGCCGTTTCGTGATCGACTCGCCCGCCGGGCCCATGGAGGCTCACGGGAACTTCTCCGGGCGGGAGTACGTCATCGCCAGGGGCGACGAGCCCGCGGCGACGGTGACCCAGCTGCGGACGCTGAGGGAACGGTTCGCCGTGGACGTCGCCGATGGCCAGGACCCCGTGCTCATGCTGGCGGTGGTGCTGGTCATCGAGACCATCAGGGACGACCGGCGCCGGGCCGCCAGCTGACGGGGCACCCGGACCGCCTAGCCCGGGTCAGACGTATTTGAGGCCCTTCTCGGCGAGGCGCCCGCGCATGTCGTTCACGTCCAGGCTCAGTTCCCCGGCGGCGTACCGCTGGCGGGACGCCTGCTCCTTCGCGGCCCGGGCCCGGGTCGCCTCGAGCACGGAGGCGGCGCCGGCGCGCGGCACCACGACCGCGCCGTCGTCGTCGGCGACGATCACGTCGCCGGGCGTGACGAGCTGCCCGGCGCAGACCAGGGGCAGGTTGACGTCGCCGAGGGTCTCCTTCACGGTGCCGGCCGCGGACACGCAGCGGGACCAGACGGGGAAGCGCATCGACTTCAGCTCGGCGACGTCCCGGCAGCCGGCGTCGATGACCAGGCCGCGGACGCCCCGGGCCTGGAGGGCGGTGGCCAGCAGTTCGCCGAAGTACCCGTCGCCGCAGGGGGACGTGGGGGCGACGACGAGGATGTCGCCATCGGCGCACTGCTCAACCGCGACGTGGATCATCCAGTTGTCGCCGGGCGGGACGCTGACGGTGACGGCGGTGCCGGAGATCATCGCGCCGGGGTAGACCGGGTTCAGGGCGGGGTCCAGCAGCCCCTTGCGGCCCTGGGCCTCGTGGGCGGTGGCGACGCCGAACTCGGCGAAGGCGTCGGCGGCGGCGCGGTCGGCGCGCTCGATGTTCTGGACGACGGTGGCCATGGTTACTCCTGCCAGGGAAGAAGGGACACGTGGATGACGTCCTCATCCTCGCCGGTGCCGCCGATCGCTTTGATGGCGCGGTCGACGTCGGACAGGCCGAAGGTGTGGGTGGCCAGCAGGCCGAGGGGAAACCGGCCGGACGCCAGCTGCCTGACGGCCAGTTCGCAGGCGCGGAAGCTGTGCCCGCGCGCGCTCTTGATGGTCATGGCCTTCTCCGTCACCTTCTTCACCGGGAAGTCCGGGAAGGCGGCCAGCTCGCCCTGGATCAGGAGGGTGCCGGCGCGGCGCTTCAGGACGTCGATGCCGAGCAGGACCGGGGCGGTGCCCGCGCCGGAGGTGCAGTCCAGGATGACGTCGACGCCCTTGCCCCGGGTGATGTCCATGATCTTCTCGCGGGGGTCTTCGCGGGCGATGTCGATGACGACGTCGGCACCCAGCTTCTTCGCCATCTCCAGGCGGGCCGCGTCCTTGGTGGTGCCGGTGACGATGATCAGCGACGCGCCGGCCTGCTTGCAGGCGACGGTCTGGGACAGGCCCTGCTGCCCGGGGCCCTGGATCAGCACGGTGGAGTCGTAGCCGACGCCGGCCTCGAGCAGCGCCCACTCGATGCCGTTGGACATCGGGGTGGCCAGCCCGGCCAGTTCCGAGGTCAGGGTGTCGGGCAGCTTGTGCAGGATCGCGTTCCACGGCAGGTACATGTACTGCGCGAACCCGCCCCACAGATGGTAGGGGTTGTCGGCCGAGGTGTAGCCGAACCGGCGGGCATCGGGGTTGGTGCGCCAGTCGGTGAGCTCGCAGTGCCGGTACTCCCCGATCCGGCACCACTCGCACTGCATGCAGCCGACGTAGTGCTCGACGAACACCCGGTCGCCCTCGCTCACGCCCTGGCGCTCGGCGAACGTCTTCCCGGCCCGCGCGATGACGCCGATGTTCTCGTGCCCCATGATCACCGGGCCGGGGAACGGCGGCTTGGCGTACATCTTCACGTCGGTCCCGCAGATCCCCGCGACGTCGACCTTCAGCAGGGCCCCGTCGTCGGGGATGTCGGGCATCGGGAACTCCCGCAGCTCCGTCCGTCCGGGTCCTGTTCTTACCGCTGCGAGCACCTGTTCGGCCATGAACGATGTCTCCGCTCTCCGGGCTGCCCGGTCCGCCTGAATGGTCTTATGGTCTGACAGATTACCATGCTAGGGTCCGGAGGCATGGGCCAGCTATCTCTCCGTACCGTCACTCGCGACCAGGGCGCTGTCCAGGCGCTGAAGGACGGATCCGTCCAGCCCGGCGGCTTCACGCTCGAGTTCACCGAAGTCCAGCCGCTCATCCGCGCGTTCCGCCGGATGGTGCGCGAACTCGCCTACGACGTCACCGAGATGGCGTTCACCACGTATCTCGCCGCCCGGGCCCAGGGGAAGCCGTTCACCGCGCTGCCCGTGTTCTGCGTGCGCGACTTCCACCACGGCGCGATCCGCACCGCCGCCGCCTCGGATCTCGCGCCCGGGGACCTGGAGGGCAAGCGGGTCGGGGTGAACCGCGGTTACACGGTCACGACCGGAGTGTGGGCCCGCGGCATCCTCGCCGACTTCTACGGCGTCGACCCGGCCAAGGTGACCTGGATGCTGTCCGGCGACGAGCACGTCGCCGAGTACGTCCCGCCGCCCAACGTCGTCCCCGTCGGCGACGGCCAGGACGTCCCCGCCCTGGTCGCGTCGGGCGAACTGGCCGCGGGCATCGGCATCCCGGCGGGCCCGGAGACCAGGCCGCTTATTCCGGACGCCGAGGAGGCGGGCTACCGGGCGCTGCGCGAGCGCGGCTACTACCCGATCAACCACGTGGTCGTCGTCCGCGACGAACTCCTGGCGCGGCACCCGGACCTGGCCCCGGCCCTGTTCGAGGCGTACGCCGAGTCCAAACGGCGCTACGTCGCCGCCCTCGCCGCGGGCGCCATCACCGACCCGGGACCGAACGAGCGCCGGTACACCAGGGTCGCCGAGATCACCGGCGCCGACCCCATGCCGTACGGCATCGAGCCCAACCGGTCGATGATCGACCAGCTCATCTCCTACGCCGCCGACCAGAAGATCCTCGACCGGCCGTTCACGGCGGAGGAGATCTTCGCCGACGGCACCCACGACCTGAAGGGATAACCGTGCGGATCGCCATCGCCGCCGACCACAACGGCGTCCTCCTGAAGAACCACCTCATCGAGCGGCTCGCCGCCGAGGGACATGAGGTGTCCAACCTCGGCACCAACGGCGACGAGACCGTGGACTACCCGCCGCTGTGCGCCGCCCTCGGGCGCGCGGTCACCGGCGGCGCCGCCGACCGGGCCATCATGGTCGGCGGCTCCGGGTCGGGCGAGCAGATCGCCTGCAACAAGATCCGCGGGATCCGCGCCGGGGTCTGCCACGACCTGTTCACCACCGAGATCGCCCGCGCCCACAACGACGCGAACGTCCTCATCCTCGGCGCCAAGATCGTCGCCCCCGACCTGGCCTGGATGATCACGAGCCTGTGGGTCACGACGCCGTTCAAGGGCGGCCGGCACGCCGCGCGCCTGGACCAGATCGCCGCGCTGGAGCGGGGCGAGTCACTGCCCCTGCGCTGATGCCAGGAACTCCAGGACCCGGGCGGGCGCGGTCTCCTCTGTCTGCCCGCTCACCGGCATGTCCCAGTACACCGACGCCGGCAGGCATTCCTCCAGGTAACGGGCGGCCGACGGGGCGTGGGAAGCGTCCTGGCCCGGAACGATGAGGGCGGGCACGCCGAGGCCCAGCAGGTCCTCCGCCTCGGGCCCGGGCACGGTGTCCCGGTCGAACAGGGTCCGGCCCATTCCCGCGACCACGGTCTCGTACCGTCTGGCGTCCTGGCTCGCGTAGGCGGCCGCGAACTCCCGATCGGCCCGGAGCACGCTCGCCCAGGGGCCGACCCGGGGATCTTTCGAGAAGCCCGCGTCCGTGGAAGCCGCCAGGGCGGCCACGGCGGCGACGCCCCGTTCGGTGGCATAGGACAGGTGCCGGGCGAACCTCGACTGCTGCGCCAGGCGGTACCGCGCACCGCCCGCCGGGGAGTACAGCACCATGGACGCCGCCGTGTCCGGCCAGCGGGCGGCGAGGACCGCCGCGGCGCTGCAGCCCACGCAGCCGCCCATCAGGTGCGCCCGGTCGATGCCGAGATGGTCCAGCAGGCCCTTGCCCTGCGCGGCGTAGTCGTCCCACGTGATCCGCTCGACCCGGCCGCCGGACCGGCCGGACTCGCGGCGGTCGAACAGCACGCAGGTGTAGGACTTCTCGAGGTGGCCGATCAGGTTGAGGCGGGCGTAGACGCTGAAGCCGGTCCAGTTGGCCAGGGTCGCGTTGAACCCGCCGGGCGAGAACATCAGCAGCGGCGGGCCGTCGCCGCGGATCTCGTAGTGGGTGGCGATGCCGTCGATCTCGGCGGCGGGCATCAGCGGTCCCCCTTGACGCGGCGGCCGGCCCTGGCGTCGGCGATGAGGGCGGTGAACGCGTCCAGGGTGGCCTGGGCGACGTGCGCGTAGCTGTCGGGCGCGGTGCCGAGGGTCTTCGCGGCCGACCCGGCCGCGGTCTGGGCGAGGCGGACCCGGCCGTCGAGCCACGGGCCGCCGCCCGCGCCGCCGATGACCGGGATGCCGACCGCGCCGGTGACGGCGGGGCCGGCCACCGGGCCGGAGTTCTGGAAGTCCAGCAGGGCTGCGCCCGCCTTCTCCAGGACGCGGGCCTCGGCCACCAGGTCGTCGGTGAGGGACGGCGGCACGGACGCCCCGGTGAGGGTTTCCTCGTAGCTGACGCCGTGCCGCAGGGCGGTCTGCGGGGTGATGCCCATCTGGGCCCAGACCGGTATCCCGGCCCGGGTCACGGCCGCCACCGCCTCGGGGAAGCTGGCGGCGCCGTCGATCTTGACCAGGTCGGCCCGGGCCTCCTTGGCGAGCCGGATCGCCGCCCGGACCGCGCTGGCCGTGGATTCCTGCACCGGGCCGAACGGGATGTCCACGCTGACCAGCGCGTTCGTCACGCCACGGCGGACGGCCCGGCCGACGAGGATCATCTCCTCCAGGGTGACTTCCAGGGGGCTGTCGTGGCCCCAGAGGTTGACGCCGACCGAGTCCCCGGCGGACACGATGTCGACGCCCGCCCGGTCCGCGATGGCCGCGGTCTGGTAGTCGTAGGCGACCACGCCGACGATGATGTCGCCGCCGTGCTTGCGGGCCGCCAGGGCAGGGAGAGTGATTTTCCGGTTCATCTTCCGTCAGACTCGCAGGGCGGACAGGATCTCGGGCAGGTCGGTGGCGTCGCGGAGAATGAGCAGGACCATCGCGTTGGGCCGCAGCGCGGACACGGCCGGGTCGGGGGACGTGCCGCCGGGCAGGACGATCCCGACGGTCGTGATGCCGCGGGCCGCGGCGGCGTCGCCGATCGCCGACGCCGCCGCCCTGGTTCCGTCCAGCCCCGCTGACTGCGGCGAGGCGACCAGGACCACCGTGTCCGCGCCGTCCAGTTCCTCGCCGGGCAGCACGTCGCCGGGACGCAGCGGATCATGCTCCGTGCCCGCGACGGCCGCGGCCGCCCCCGGGTCCAGCGCGATGACCCGCGAGCTCCGGTGCGGAAACGCGGGCGCGTCGATCCGGAACGGGGTCATGATCAGACCGACGCGTGCTTCTCGCCCGGGCGCACCCGCAGCGCGTCACCGCAGCCCTCGACGAACGCCTGGTCCTTCGGCAGGACGATGGCGGCGGACCGGACGGCCTGGTGCGCGGTGTCGACGCCGGGCGGCGTGGTGCCGTGGTCGCGCAGCGCCTCCACCGCGCGCCACAGCTTGCGGCGGGCCATGATGATGCCGCTGTCGGTGGACACGAGGCGTTCCTTGGTCCGGTCGACGATCGGGCCCATGCTCTCCTGCAGGGACGCGTCCTGTATGGCGATGCCCCGGATCCCGGAGTAGGTCTCTCCTCGCTTCTGGGCCTCGCGGTCCATCAGGTAGTCGTTGTCCTTGTTCTGCAGCGGGCGGTACGTGCCGGGCACGTACTCGTTGTGCACGCCCTTCCCCTCGCGCATGGCCTGAAGCTCGCTGCCGGTGAGGGCACGGGTCGGGTGGTAGTCGTAGCTGTAGGCCCAGCAGTTCTCGTCGTCGATCGGGATCCAGAAGTGGCCGTGGACCGGATGGTCGGCGCGGGGCGGGATCATCGTGAAGCAGGGCATCACCCAGGGCGTGACCCGCCAGTAGTAGCTGTCGTCCTCGGCGTTGCGGCGCGCCCCGATATACAGGCCGCCGTCGGACTCGGCGACCTCGAAGAACGGCTTGCGGTCGGCGAGGTTGTACTTGTTGCCCTGCGACCCCTTGAACAGCGGGTCGTTCTTCAGCCCGTCACCGTGCAGCCAGGACACGTGGCTGGAGTCGATGCCGCCTTCGAGGGCCTGCAGCCAGTTGCACTCCTGCCAGCGCTTGGAGGTGAAGGCCTGCCCGGCGGGCACCCGGGCGAACTCCCACTCCGGCAGGTCGGGGGTGTTCGCCGGGTCGCCCATGTAGGTCCACAGCAGGTCGCCGATCTTGACCAGCGGGTAGCTGGTGAGCTTGATCTTGGCGCACAGGGCGCTGTGCCGTTCCTCGGGCTCGGAGGGGATCTCGACGCACTGGCCGTTCACGTCGTACTTCCAGCCGTGGTACACGCAGCGCAGGCCCGATTCCTCGTTGCGCCCGAACCACAAGGACGCGCCGCGGTGGGCGCAGAACTCGTCCACCAGGCCGTAGCGGCCGTCGGTGTCCCGGAACGCGATCAGCCGTTCGGACAGGAGCTTCACCCGCACCGGCGCGCAGTCGTTCTCCGGGAGTTCCTCGGCCAGCAGCGCCGGGATCCAGTACTGGCGGAACAGGTCGCCCATGGGGGTGCCGGGCCCGGTCTGGGTCAGGAGTTCGTTGATCTCTTGCTTCAGCATGTGCTTATCAGGCTCTTCCGCGTACGCCGCTCGTCGCGACCGGTCATCCGGCCTTGCGGCCCGTGAACAGGCAGGTGTAGAACGCCCGCCAGGGAATCTCGACGTCGTTGACCCCCGCCGCCGCGAAGCCGTCGAGGTGGTCGGCGACGCTGGTCAGCGGGTAGTTGTGGTGGTGCTTGAGCTTCGGCCCGTCGGCGACGGAGAACTGCTTGCGGACGGCGCGCAGCCGCTGGTCCCACACGTCGTCCGGGCCGATGTGGTCGAGGTTGACCAGCCAGCCGCCGTCCTGGAGGCGGCTCGCGGCGTCGGCGTAGAAACGGGCCAGGGCGTCACGGTCCAGGTGGTGGGCTGCCCGGGACGTGGTGATGACGTCCGCGCTGCCCTCGGGGGTCACCGCGCTCAGGTCGGTCATGTCGGCGAGCCGGTAGGTCACCCGGTCGCCGAACCGGGCCAGGTTCTCCTTGGCCAGGTCCAGCATGGCCTCCGAGGCGTCGGTCCAGATGCCCTTCGCACCGGGAAAAGCGTCCAGGAACACGGCCAGGACGGCGCCCGGGCCCGCGGCGACGTCGATGATCGTCGCCGGCGCCGGGTTGTCGTGCTCGACGATGGCCGCCGCCAGGTGCCGGGGGAAGTTCAGCAGGTCCCGGAAGGAGTCGCCGTCGGCCCAGGACCGGGCGAAGGACTCATCGCGCCAGGCGGCCGCCGCCTGCTCGCCCGCGGCGGTCATCCGCTGTACTCCGGCGCGTTCTCCAGGTAGGCGACCCGGTCGTAGCCGAGCTGCTTGAACACGCGGTTCTGGCCGGACAGCAGGCGCAGCGGCCGGCCGTCGGCGCTGAAGTGCTGGGCGACGGTGTTCTGCGGGACGTAGAGGGTGTCGCCCTTCCTGATCTCGTGCCGGGTCGGCTCGTTGGCGATACGGGCGTGGTACTTCTCGTCGATGTCGGCGGCGACTTCCCAGTGCAGGCTGTAGCCCTCGCCGTCGAGGACGTAGAGGATCTCGTCGGCCATGTGCCAGCGGCGGCCGGACTTGCTCCCGGCCGGGATCTCCAGCTCGAAGGCGTCGACGCTGAAGGTGCGGACGTCGGTCTTCCCGGGCGAGCTGAGCACGCGGACCTTGCCGAGCGGGGTGGTCTCCCACGTGGTCTCCGACGGCTTGACCACCTTGCGGCGCTTCTCCACGTCGGGGGTCCAGATCTGCGACCAGTCGACGCGCTCGCCGAACCGCTCCGGCTCGGCGACCGGGCCGGAGCGGCCCTGCTGGATCAGGCCTAGGTACATCCAGGTCGACTTGGCCTTCATGACCAGGGCGGTCGCCTGCTCGTCGTAGGGGTTGAAGTGCCGGTGCACCGAGTCGGTGTGCACGATGACCAGGTCGTCCTTTTCCCAGTCGTAGCGCTGGTCGTCGTGGATTTCGTAGCCGCGGCCCTCGAGGATGTAGAAGGCGGCCTCGTTCTGGTGGCCGTGCCCGTGGTTGGACGACCGCGGGGGCAGCTGCACGAAGTGCACCTGCAGGGTCTGGGTCAGGAACGGATCGTCGCCGGGGCCGACTCGCCACCATGTCCTGGACTGGTCCGAGTCACCGGAGTGGCCGACCTTCGCGTCGTCGGTGACCACCGAGTTGTCCCGGACCCGGGGCGCGGCCAGCTGCGCCGACCGGAACTCCTTGAGCCCGTAGGTTTCCGAGGTCATCCCCCGCAGGAAAACGCGTCCGCTCTTCGCCATTGCCGACTCCTTCGTCTCTGCCGGCCCGCCGGCTCCCGGCTTGCCCGCTATTGGTCTTACAGTTATACCTCTGACCTTCATCTGCCGTCGAGGGTCCCCGCGACTTGCCCGCCCGGGCGGCCGCGCCCGCCCGGCTACGCGGCCCGCCAGGCCCGGACGCGTTCGGTGTCTGCGCCCACGGGGCCGATCATGGCGCTGCCGCCCGGGGTTCCGACCGGCTCGCCCCGGCCCGGCAGCGGCTCGGCGAAGAAACGCGCGTTGTCGGCGATGAACTCGCCGTCCTCGGCGGGCGCCTTGAAGTCGGTGAAGACGGCCTCCTCGGGGCAGGCGGGCTCGCAGGCGCCGCAGTCGATGCACTCGCCCGGGTTGATGTAGAGCTTGCGCTCGCCCTCGTAGATGCAGTCGACCGGGCACTCCTCGACGCAGGACTTGTCCATCACGTCGATGCAGGGGGCGGCGATGAAGTAGGGCACGGAACTCCTCCCATTTTTGGACTAAGGTCATACCATTATGAGGGACGGGAACCGCGCAAGGCAACCACACATGTCCCCGGGATCCGGGAAACGCCGATGGCGTACGGTTACAGTATTGGGCCAACCATAATTCCTTAACCTATAGTGAAGCATCACCACCGCGCCGGCCCGGTCCGGCGCGCGCGAGGAGGACCCACAATGGCCGCGTCGGGGGCAAAGGCAGGAGGCGGCAAGGGAACCGATTCCCCGGTCGCCGGACCCGAACTGTTCAGCAAGGTCAGCGTCGGCCGCATGTCCGAGGTCATCGTGGAGAAGATCCGCGAGCTCATGCGCGAGGGCCAGCTCAAGCCCGGTGACCGGCTCCCGCCGGAACGGGAACTGTGCGAGCGTTTCGGGGTCAGCCGGGTCACCATGCGCGAGGCCCTGCGCATGCTGGAGTCCGCCGGGCTGGTCGACATCCGCGTGGGCGCCCGGGGCGGCGCCTTCGTCACCGCGCCGACGAGCAACCGGGTCGGCGAGGGCCTCGCGGACCTCCTCACGCTGTCGGTGATCAGCGCGTCCAACGTCACCGAGGTCCGCATGATCCTCGAGGTCGGCATCGTCCCCCTGGTCTGCGAGCGGGCCACCGAGGACGACCTCGCCCGGCTGGAGAAGATCTGCGAGCGCGCCGAGGAAGCGCTCCGCGCCGGCGACTACACCATGGACATGTCGCTGGAATTTCACACGGCGGTCGCCCAGGCCACGCACAACCCGGCGCTGGAAATGCTCGTCGAGTCTTTCCGCGGCCCGATCCTGATGTCCCTGGAGGAGGCGCGCGAGGTCGCCCCCGAGATGGGCGGCCGCGGGACCGAGGAGCACGAGCAGTTCATAGAGGCGGTCCGGCGCCGTGACGCCGACGCCGCCGCCCGCGTCATGCGCCAGCACCTCACCCGCACCGCGCGCCGCGTCCAGCACTAGACGCGAGCCGCGCGGCGCGGGCCAGAGCCCCGGCTAACCGCCGAGGGACTGCTGGAGGAGGCCCTGGAGGGTGGTGGGGCCGGTGCCGCGGAGCGTCCCCTGGCCGGCGGAGTAGATCATGCCGCTGGGGCCGACGAGGAGACCCGACGACGGGTCGTAGGTGCCGGCGCCGTTGCCGCCGGACCCGGACCCGGAGCCCGACGACGACCCGGACGACGCGCCCTTGCCGGAGTCGCTGGACTCCGACGCCGCCGTGTCACCGAAGTACAGGCCGCAGCCGGCCGCGGTGGCCGAGCGGACGGACGGGTTGTTCGGGCACGGGGAGTTGCGCTCGCCGCGGACGTCGATGGGCGAGTTCTGCGGCTCGGTGCAGTGCGGCTCCTGTTTGGGCGGCGGGATGGTCCGCGTGTCATACGGGTCGCGGGGTGTGTTGTTGTAGCCCTTGGTGCAGGCGGCCGGGCTGTTGACCTGGCTGGCGAACACCGCGTTCGCCGAACCGGGCACGCCGGAGTCCATGGTCGCCGCGTCGATGTTGTTGATGACCGCGGGGAGGATGACCAGGGACTGGCGGATGCCCGGGATGTAGACGTGGAGGACCTGGCCGACCGACGTGAGGTTGGCCAGCAGCAGCGGCACCGTCGGCTGAATCTGGCCGATCAGGGCGTTCAGCTGGCCGATGGCGCTGGGGGCCTCGGCGAGGGTGCCGCTCAGGTCGGGGTTGCTGGCCTTCAGCTGCGCCGACACCGACTGCAGGTCGCGGCTGAACTGCTTGATGTTGCCGCTGTTGGCCTGCTGCGTGCCCAGCACCGGCTGGAGCTGGTTGATCAGGTTCTTGGTGGGGGTCGCGTTCTGCTGGGCCGTCGCGAGCAGGTTCCCGGCGGAGGTCAGCAGCTGCCGGAGCTGGGGTCCGCTGCCGTTGAACGCGGTGTAGAGCTCGTTGATGGTGGTGCCCAGCTGCTTCTGGGGCACCGACTTCAGGAGCGCGTTCAGGTTGCCGAGCAGCTGGGTCGGGTTCGGCGGGAGGCTGACCTCGCTCCTGGGCACGACGTCCCCGGCGGCCAGGTCGGGGCCGCTCTTCGAGCCGGGAGTGAGCTCCAGGTACTGCTCGCCGACGGCGGAGGTGTTCATCACGGCGGCCTTGAGATTCCGGGACGGAATCTGGGTGCCGTTGTTGAGGCTGATCGAGGCCAGGATGCCGTGGCCGTGGACGTCGACCGACTGGACGCGGCCGACGGTGACGCCCTCTTCGGTGACGTCGGCGCCCTGGTACAGGCCGCCGGTGTCGGGCAGCTGCACCGACACGCGGTACTGGCCGAAGCCGAGGATCCGTTCCAGGCCGAAGTACTGGGTCATCGCGTACGAGATGCCGAGCACCGTGACCAGGACGAATGCGATGAGCTGGTAGCGGACCATCTTGCCACCCATCAGCTGCCTCCTCCGGTGAGTCCCTTGACGATCCCGCCGAGACCGCCGCTCCCGGAACCCGAGCCTGAGCCCGAGCCGGAACCCGACGACCCGGAAGAGCCGGAGGACGGGGTGGACTTTGATCCGTTCGGGAGTTTGAGGTTGGGAAGTTTCAGGGGCGAGGTCAGCGGGTTGCCGGCCGGCTTGTCATTGCTGCCGCTGTTCGCCAGGCCCTGCAGCGGGGAGCCGTCGAGCCAGAGCTTCTCCAGGTCGGGCAGCGTCAGGTCGAGGGTGAGGTACAGGTTGCCGTAGTCGCCCCACTGGCCCGCCAGCACGGACTTGACCGGGAACGGGTAGGTCGCCAGGACGTTGATCGCGCCGGCGAGGTGCGGACCGGCGTCGGCGAGCTTCGCCGCGATCGGCTGCAGGTTCTTCAGGTTGGTGATCAGGTTGGCGCTGGAGCTGTTGATGACCTGGTCGGCGACGGTGGACAGGTTCGACACCGCGACCAGGGCGCTGTTCAGCTTGCCTTCGTCATTGACGAGGACTTTCAGGCCGCCCGGGATCTGGTCCAGGGCGCTGGCCAGGGTGGCGTCCTGCTTGCGCATCGAGGCGGACAGGTCGTTCAGGTTCGAGACGGCGGCGACGATGGTGCCGCGCTGCTGCTTGAGGGTGTCGGCCAGGATCTGCACGTTGGACAGCAGCTCCCGGATCTGCGCGGTGTGGCCGGACAGGGTGGCGTTGAGTTCCCGGGTGATGGTGGACAGCTGGCCCAGGCCGCCGCCGTTGAGCACCGTGGACAGCGCGGCCAGCACGTCCTCGGTGGACGGGTAGGAACTGGTGCGGCTGAGGGGGATGGTGTCCCCGGCGGCCAGGGTCCCGGCCGGCCTCGCGTTCACCGGCGGCGACAGTTCCACGAACAGGGCCCCGAGGATGGACTTCTGGCCGATCGAGGCGGTGGCGTTGGCGGGCAGCCTGACCCGGTCGGGCAGGGACAGCGTCAGGTCCGAGTGCCAGTCGTCGAACTTGATCTTGGTGACGGTGCCGACGGCGACGTCGTTCACCATCACCTCGGAGTTCGGCGGCAGGTGCTGGGTGCTGGCGACCTGCGCGGTGACGGTGTAGGTGCCCGACCCGGTGCCCCTGGTGAACGGCAGCGGCAGCGACCCGAAGCCGGTGAACTGGCAGCCGGCCAGCGACACCGACGCGGCGGCCGCCGCCGCCGCGGCCGCGGTTCTTTTCTTCAGGCGTCGGCTCATGAGCTCCCTCCGCCGCCGAGGAGGCCGAGCAGGCCCTGGTTGGAGCCGGAGGAGGAAGAGGAGTTCGTCCCGGCGGACGACGCCGAACTGGCGGGCTTGGTGTCGCCGTTGAAGCCGCCGCGGTTGACCGGGTCCACGCCCACGGGAAGGTTGCGGGACTTCGCGATGTTCGCCAGGGGGCCGATGGCCTGCTGGCACTGGGGCCCGGTGCCGCCGAGATCCATGATGGTCGAGCAGACGAACTCGGCCGGGTTCTGCGACAGCGCGTTGGGGGCGATCGCCCCGGTGATCGAGTGGTCGATCGGGTTGTAGATGTTGTTGACGTTCGCGAGCGTGGTCGGCGCGAACTGCAGGATGTTGGCCAGGGTCGTGTCGGACCTGGCCAGGTTGGCGGTCACCGAGTTCGCCGTGTTCAGGTTGGACTCCAGGGCGGTCCGGTTGCTGGCGACGAAGGTGGTGATGTTGCCGAGCGACCCGTGCAGGGTGGACAGGGTCTGGGCGATGCCCTGCTTGTTGTCGTTCAGGACCCCGGAGACCGCCGCCATCTGCTGCTCGAACTCGCTGACCTGCCCGTTGGACTGCTGGAGGACCGAGACGAACTGCTGGAGGTTGTCCAGGGTGCCGAACAGGTTACCCCGGTTGTCCGACAGGGTCTGCGACGCCGCCGACAGGCTGTTCAGCGTGTTGTGCATCGTCTGCCCGTTGCCCTTGAGGTTGGCGGAGGCGGTGTTGAGCGCCTGGTTCAGGGCCCCGCTGGTGACCTTCCCGTCATTCGTGCTCCGCGGCCCGAGCGAGGTGGACAGGCTGTTGAGTTCCTTCTCCACCTGGTCCCATTCGATGGGGACCGCGGTGCGGGGCTCGGGGATGACCGCGCCGTCGCCCAGGACCGGGCCGCGCCCGTGGTAGGCGGGGGTGAGCTGGACCGTGCGGGTGGTGACCAGGGTCGGCGTCACGATGGCGGCCTTGGCGCCGGCCGGGACCTTGACCTTCGAGGAGTAGGTCATCTCGACCTTGACCCGTCCCTTCTGCGGGGTGACGGCCGTGATGGTCCCGACGGGCACGCCGAGCACCTGGACCCGGTCGCCGGTATACAGGCCGTTCGCCGACGGGAAGTAGGCGGTCAGGTGCTTGTCGGAGCTGCCCGAGCCGAGGGCGAACACGGCCGACACGACGGCGACGATCACCACGAAAACGATGGCGCCGGCCATAAACCGCTGCCGGGGGCTCCGGGTGACGCTGGCGGGGAGTTTGAGGTTCATCGTTGAGGTCACTTCCCGAACAGGCCCGGCACCAGCGGCACCATGTTGGTGGGGACGAGGTTGGACACGTAGGCGTAGAACCAGGGGCCGCTGCCGAGGGTCTCCCCGAGGCTGCCCGCGTACCGGTACAGGCCGTCGATCGCCGTGGTGATGTTGGTGTCGTTCTTCTTCAGCGTGGTCAGCGCCTGGTCCAGGTCGCGCAGCACGGGGCCGATCTTCTTCTGGTTGTCGGCGACCAGGCCGTTGAGCTGATCGGCCACGGAGGTCACGCTGGCCAGCAGTTCCCGGATCTCGGTGCGCCGCTGGTACAGGGTGGCGAGGATCTGGTTGCCGGAGGCCATGAGCTCGCGGATCTGGGTGGTGCGCTGGGCCAGCACGTGGGTGACCTGGTCTGACACCTGGGTGAGCTGGGTCAGGGCGGCGTCGCGGGAGGAGATGGTGTGCGACAGCCCCTCGACGCCGGTCAGGGCGCTGCGCAGGTCCGGCGGGGCGTTCTTCAGCGTGGCCGCGATCGTGTTGAACGCGGTCGCCAGCTGCCCGGCGTTGACCTGCCCGGCCTGGGTGGTGAGGGTGGACAGCACCTGAGTCAGGTCATAGGGCGCGGTGGTGCGGGACAGCGGGATGGTGGCCCCGGGCGACAGGGTGCCGGTCCCGTCGGAGGTCAGCTTGATGACCTTGGTGCCCAGCAGGGTGGAGCTGCTGATGGAGGCCCCGGTCAGGCCGCCCAGGTGCCCGCCGTGCTTGAGGGTGAAGGTGGCCCGCACGTAGTCGCCCTCGAGATCGACCGACTTCACGGTGCCCATCACCACGCCGCTGATCTCGACGCTGTCACCGGAGGCGAGGCCGCCTGCGTCGCTGAAGTTGGCCTGGTAGGTGTTGCTGGTGAAGTGCTGGATGATCGTGCCGGAGTTGAGCGCGGCCACGGCCGCCAGCAGCAGGACCAGCAGGCCCGCGACGGCGATCTTGACCGGGTTCATCTCCCCGAAGTTGCGCTTCATCAGTGCTGGCATCGCTTGGCCTCGCTTGAGAACGCCGGGGTGGACATCGGCTTGCCGTCGGCCCCGGTAAAGCGGATCGTGACGGAGCACAGGTAGAACTGGAAGAACGCGCCGTACAGGCCCTGGCGGCCCAGCCGGCTGTAGGCCTCCGGGACCTGCGACATGGTCTTGTTGAGCTGGGCCTGGTTGTTGTTCACCGTCTGGGCCAGCCGGCCGAGCTGGGTGACGCTCCCCGACACCTGGGGACGGGCCTGCTGCAGCAGGCCGGCGAGGGTGCTGGTCATCCCGCCGATGTCGCCGATGGAGCTTCCGATGCTGTTCCGGTCGGCGGCCAGCCCGCTGATCAGCTGCTGGAGCTTGATCACGAAGGCCGACAGCTGGGTGCTGTGGGTGTTCACGGTGCCGAGGACCGAGTTGAGGTTCCCGATGACCTGCCCGATCAGCTGGTCGCGGTGGGCCAGGGTGGCGGTCGCCGTCCCGATGGAGCCGAGCAGGTCATCGACGGTGCCGCCCTCGCCCTGCAGCACGTCGATCAGCTCGGCCGACAGGGCGTTGATCTGGGCGGGCTGCAGTCCCTGGAACAGCGGCTGGAATCCGTTGAACAGCGCGTCCAGGTCCAGGGCCGGCTGGGTCCGGGTCGCCGGGATGACGGCGTTCGCGGCCAGCTTCGGGCTGTCCGGCGTCGCCGGCTGGCCGACCTCCAGGTAGCGGTTGCCGAGCACGTCGGCGTACCGGACGGTGAGCGAGGTGGACTGGGTCACGGGGACCGAGTTGGCGACGGTGAACGACACCATGACCTGGTTGTCGGGTTCCAGGGTGATGCTGTTCACGCGGCCGACGTCATCCCCGGCGGCCAGGACGTCATCCCCGGTGGCGAGCCCGGACACGTCGGTGAACCGGGCCCGGTAGGTGTGCTGGGGCTGCTCCTGGACGTTGTCGAAGACCACCACCAGGACGCCGCCGAGCAGCCCGCAGACCGCGACCAGCACGATGACCCGGGTGAGCAGGCCGCGGGTGCTGAGTTTCCTCAATTACTTTCCCTTCTTGGCCGCGTTGCTCGCCGCCGCCGCGCCCTGGGGACCGAGCAGCTGGACCGACAGCGGCGGGTCGCCGGGCTTGAGGCCCTCGCTGCCCGTCATCTCGGCGGTGGCGCCGGTGCCGGCGAACGTGTAGAGGGGGTAGTTCTTCGCCGTGGCCGGGGTGAGCGGGCCGCCATAGCAGCTCGGCTTCCCGGTGGCCTGCACCTCGGGCAGGTCCTCGGGGTTGGTGTAGGGCTTCATCGACGGGGAGAACGTGGCGTTCATCGCCATCCGGGCGCTCTTGGAGAAGTGGTTCTCCTCGTCGGCGCTGGCCAGCGCGCACGGGAGCTCCGGGGAGTAGTACGACAGCAGCCCGGTGACGGGGGCGAGGGTCGACAGCGTCCGCTCCAGCGACGTCCCGTTGGAGCCGAGGAAGTCCTGGGCGTGCCCGGAGAACCCGGTCAGGTCCATCAGCAGCGCGTCGAACCGGGCCTGCTGGCCCACCAGGGTCCCGCTG
>Ga0131853_10002410_pt1 | contig 33360 bp, 17 predicted proteins | sample TergutLab28metaG_FD_92764 | JGI IMG/M metagenome (GOLD analysis project Ga0131853, IMG submission 92764) | Labiotermes labralis P1 segment gut microbial communities from Petit-Saut dam, French Guiana - Lab288 P1 (version 2) (version 2) | ecosystem: Host-associated > Arthropoda: Insects >... | reverse complement strand
TTGTTCCAAGTGGAGTCACCAATTTAAATGAAAAAACCCGGGAATTTTAAAACAAACCGACCAAGCTAAAACCCAACCCAAAATTTTCCCCCCCCCCCCCCCCCTCCCACATTAATTTTTACTTGTCTTCCACAAGTGGGTTCACTGAGGTCTGTAGTATTCTTCAGAATCCAAAGCAGTGACGTAGGATCCATGCATAAATGTCGTAACAGGTAAAAAATGAAAAACAGTAATTGAAATGAACACAGAATGTCAACAACAAGCAACTGCAATATAAGTAACACTATGGTAATGAAAAGAGAGTGAATTTCATACCATACATCCAGTGACTATATCATAATATGCTGTGAAACTGCTAAAGTAAAGGTCTAACACAGCAGCCCACTACAAGCTGCAGTATTTTTATGGAGACAAAGCTTCAGTCTTTCTTAATCTTTGGTAGATGAAACTGGGTGTGTCCCATGAGATGGTCTGGATGCAGTGGAGAACACAAAAATCAATTGACCCTGCTACTAATTTAACCCTGATCCTCCCAGTGTCCAGCCCATAATTTAGACACTATACCGATTGAGCTATCCATATATCCCATGCCAATGAGAACTGAATAACATAATTCCTGTGAAATAAGTAATATGATACACTCAGTGCAAGGAGAAGGACAGCATTGATCATGCAGTTTCACCAAAACTGACAAAATGTTCCTCATTTTCAAACAGCTTTACAGACTTCACATACAGCAATGACAGTCCAAATTACAAAACAATTAAGAACAAACAAGCATAATTTAAATAATACTGTTCAGTCTCCTCAGTCTTCATTACCAGTGTCATATGGATTAAGGTTGCTAATTCTGATCATGGACCATTGGATGATTTAGCAGGAAGTTATACACAAAATAAAGCCCATCTATACTCAAAATACTACCCTGGAAAATACATTATTAATAATTAATATAATTTCCACTCTTATATAGTTGGTTACATATATGAAAACATACAAAGAATTTTACCAGATGCCAAGCAGGTGCATAGTTTTACACCCTAAACAGAAACATTAACAATTACAACTTGATTACTTGCAGATGTATTAAATAAAAGTAATCACATATTGTTTTCACTTTTAGAAGTAATAATAAAGGGGACATGTTTAGATTATGGTTATCTTAGTTATGACACCATGTCCAATATTTCAGAGTAGATGTGAGAGGAGCTAGAAAGGTGATGAGAACAAAAACTAATAATTATAAGAGAATCTACTGATATCACAGCTCTACTCACTTAAACCCTGTAGATAGACAGGCAGATGGTTACCCTGAAACACCAGAAACCCATACTCTTGAAATGTCACTGGCATGAGAACTTCACACCACATATAACCACACTGAATGTTCAATGGCAGACATCATTAGGATGTGTTAACATTCCAGCAATTAATGTAGCCTGAAACATATAACACTTTACTACAGAGATGTGTTTTTACTCTCGCCTGTAAACACATACTGTGCATTACAGAGATATACATAATGTTAAGTCTCAAACACATTACTCTGGAACTAGAGTAAAGTGAAACCATGTAAGAAGAATTTCCACCCTTAGCATTGTGCTTTGAAGAAACCCTCAAATCTGAATAACTACTTACTGACAATGGGGAGGGAACTGTGTAAACTGTGCCACCACACTGAGTCATACTATTGTTTTCTGTAGACAGTTTCACAACATAAAAACAGAATGAAAGCTAAATATCATATCCAATAAACATTTGGCTACGTAACATAAAGAATGTAACAAAGTTATATGTCCCTTGCTGCACCTTATATACTAAAATAATCTATAAAATCATATCAATTAAATAATGATGGCATCAATACACAGTGAAATTAAATGACACAGCAAATGCTTCAAACTAACTTCAGAATCCACATCAGCTTCTTGCTGACTAAAGGGTTCTCAGTAAAAGAAACAAATAAAATAAAATGAATATTGAGCACATTGTGAGAACAAGGTTGTCACGGCAGTGTGGATGAAGATTCAAGTCTTCTGTGTTGTTATACTGTGTCAATTAGAAGATACTTCATCCATTTCATAGACTTCTTGATCTGGAGATGGAGGCAATACAGTCACCTAAAAAGTTGGTAAATATTTACCAGTCAATATGTTGTACCAACCTAGAAGGCTCAAGTCTTCACAGTGTTTCAAAAGGTCGTCATCATCATACATGTCTGTCACACCAATTATACTACCAACAACAGACAAAAGGAGAAGAAATTTGTCACAAGACATTCAGAATAAGAAACTTTGTAAACTCGATCATCTGAATAAAATTACAACCACACTTTTTATGTACACGTGTCCTTTTTTAACATATGTTCTGTATTATAACACAATGCAGTCTGATGGATGGTTATAAATAAACCTAAGCCTCCACATGCAATAAAACAACTCAGGCAGCAGGTAACCACCTATGTGATTGCACAGTGTCATAACCCAGAAAATCACAGTCAAAATCTTACAAAGACAACATACAAACTGGAGGAAGAATAATTTCATACGGAAATAAATGAACATAAGAAAGGTACACAATCTGTGCCTATAGTACTCTACCAAGATTTTGAAATCCAGTTTTGTGGTGTGTTGTTGATCCATGCAAGACACACAAAACCTCACATTTTGTGTAATTAAATTTTTTCATCCATTAATGTGATGATTCTCATTCTGTAATATTTCTTTCACACACATAATTTTTAGGCAGTTCACCAAATTGTGAAAGGTGACTATCAGCTTCAACACGTGTGTCTGTCCACATGGAACAACTTGGCTCCCACTGGACGGATTTTCATGAAAATTGATATTCGAGTATTTTTCAAAAATTGAGAAAATTCAAGTTTCATTAAAATCTGACAAGAAAAATGGGTACTTTACATGAAGACCAATGTACATTTTTGATAGCTCTCTCAATTCTTCTCAGAATAAGAAATGTTTCAGACAAAATTTGAAAGAAAATCAAAATATACATTTTATGTTCAATAACTTTTTTTTTTAACATCCTGTCATCTATGACACAATGTGGAAAAATTCAGTAAAGGCAGAGAGACCACAGACAACAATATGGTGCAAGCACATTTCACTCTATGTACCAAAGGCTACAAACTCACACTCTCGGAATATGTAACACTAATTCCTTTTCTACTGCAAGAAGAGTAGCACAAACGTGCCTCAATGTTACATTATATGTCTCATTTCCTGTACAGTTTGTAATTTTTATAATAATTTTTTATTTACTCTCATTTTTATGATTAATTGATCACACACAGTAAGACATGCCATAAAAACTTGCTTCCAGAAATTGTTAATCTATGTATCTCCTTCAAAAAAAATACAAATTTCTGTGATTCTGTGACTAGCTTTTAGTGCACAAGACAGCCATCCTGATCACCAACCTTAAAGCTGATCTTCTGCAACAGTTATTTTGTATTTGTTACATATAAGGTTTTGGTCATCGTTAGTGTATTGTTCATGTTGCGTGACAGTGGGGAGAAAAGTGTCATTAGGAAGCTGGACCATAGTGTGGTATTAACCCTTCAAAGACAACCAGTATAACACACTGTCTACACATCCCCTACACGGTGGATTAACACTCACCACATTACTGCATCACGCAACACTCCGCACACACTAAGGAATTTTACCTCCCAAAATTTGAATAATTACCCTTTTTAAATCTATATTTATATTACTTACATAATTTTTAATGAAATTATAATTTTAATTGTTATGGAGCGATGGTGACACATTTGTACCTTTGTATGATTGTAATAACATCATCACCCTGAAGACAGCCATAATAGCAGCAAAAACATCTTGGTGAGAACAATTTGAATAAACTACATCACAAACACTTAAGTGCATTTGTTGGTTATTTATATACTACGGATCTGATAAATCCACGAAGATGGAACACATTAAAATAAAAGGTGTAAACTCTTTTATTTAAAGACCCAGTTCAAATCACATAGTAAACACTTTGCATCTCGGTTATAAGAATCAATCAGTTTATGTTTACACAAGTAAAAGTTGCTGTATGTTCTAAGATAAACATAAACCCCTAAATATACTTCGCAGGCAGAATGTACAGTTTTTAAATGTTAAAACTGCCAGTTTATCAAGTAACCAGTAGGCTTTAAAAGGTTAAACAAATGTCATCATGAATCTGGACCACAGTCTCACAATAAATAAATGTCAATAGGAAGGGGAGCCATAGTCTGATATTAACCTTTAGACGCCTAATGTCAACTATAGTTGACGTACCGCACCGCTAACCTTCAAAGTTGCATTTTATATATTTATTCAACAAATATAGGTACCGAATGTTTTAAACATGGTGTATACTCTCCGTTTTTTCTCTTCAAAATTCAGTTTGTTTCATAATTCTAACGTATTTGGTTCCTGTATTATTCACATTTTATATACAGAGTGTGCTAAAATTAAAAAAAATAATTCCGGCGCCAAAAGGTTAAACAAATGTCAATAGGAATATGGGCCATGGTCTGGTATTAAATAAATGTCAATAGGAAGCGGAGCCATAGTCTGATATTAAACAAATATCAATAGGAATATGGGTCATTGTGTGGTATTAAATAAATGTCAATAGGAAACTGAACCATAGCCTGGTATTAAATATCCACAAGAATCTGCATATTCTCTACACTTTGCAAGGCTTTTTAATTTACATAATGTATTAAATATGCAGTAGGTTTTATTTTTACTTTACTTGTTGCATTCCACTGTGTTAATCATACTTATGAACAAATACAATTAATTAGCCTCTTAACACAATGATTGTTATTAACATGTACTATATCAAACAGACACAGAGGTGGGGTGAGTGGTAAAGCTGCCCCGGGCTGCACAGTCCAACAGGTGGCAAGATGGGCAGCCAAATCAATATCTTAAATAAAAAATCTGATTTTCTGCATTCAACAAATTTTAAATTACTGAGACAAATAATTGAAATTCGATAAATAATTGTGGTTTAAAGTTCATAATTTCTGTCAGGGGCAGCCTCTGTTATTGCTTGCCTGTCATCCAAAAACCTAGCTATGCCACTGATACCAATATCATATGCAATAACTGATGTACAATGATGACTACATGTTTAACCGACTTAGAGCCATCTTCAAGTTATCAATATAGGTAATCATTTAATAAGAATCTTGCTTTTTTAAAAACTAAGTGATATCTTACAGTCACAATTACATCATCAGAATCACTACAATGACATAAATCATAAAAGGCACTTCATCAGTATAACTACAATAACATGCTAAGGGTCTTAAAATATTATATGTTGAAATGGCAGATTTACAACTATGTACAGTTGCATGCCTATTCTATCTAGTACCTAACCATTATGTTAACCAAAATTATAACAATGGTAATATGTAAATCTGAATCAAAAGCCAACACTCTGCAAGAGGGCTAATTAAATTATATTGGGTAAGGTTGCTTGCAATGGACCTGGTAAGTATTATTGACAAAAATAAAGAAACTTCCTGCATGCAGCACAATAAAAAATATTACCTTAAATACCTTCCTCTGTTCTCCATTACTCAACCAAAATTCACAAATCTACCTCATATACATAGTCAAAAAAATATATTTTATTTTCCCTTGTAATTGGTCCACTCACAGTAACAAGGCTATTTCTATCAATGGACCATAAACATAATATGGAAAAATATACATTTGTACATGTAGCAATGTTTCTTTATAAAATTATACCATATTATTTAGCAGTTCAGATGGACAACAACAAAAAAATATTGTAATCAAATACATAAGAATGTGGATAACTCTCTCACATTGTTGTTGTAACATAACAACTGTAAATTTCATTATTATGTATATGTTACGATAATTTTGGATGGCTTCAAGAGCTCTCTTCATATTTTTAGGCTCCCATCTTCTGTACTTAATAACTTCTGGCATCTTACATAAGAAGCTGAAAATCAGTTCCATAGTGGGCTGGCATGACTACAAGAATTTCACGTGAAACTCTATGTTAGATGCATATAATTAAATAATAATACAAAAACACAGGCGTAGAATTATTAACATAACAGCTCAAAGAGTTTGCACAATACTGGCAATATGTAACAGACTGCATGGTTTGGTGAGTGTTCCACTGGTCCATTCGTGGAATGCTGTGGCAGACCATTTATAGCAACTACACCCATTTTTTGTTTCTGAAGTTCTAAAGTGCCACGAAAACTAAAAATAAAAATAAAAAAACCCTGCATAATAAATTACACAATACAGAACACAGTTTTACCTAGCATAAAAAAAAAGTTCTGTACTTTCTATGAAGATAAATAAATGTAGAGGCAGAACTCAGAAATAAGAATGGAAAGGTCAAAAACCTTTGTAGCCAATTTCCACGTCGGCTTTTCATGTACCAATCTTAAAAGACTGAACAAGATTACACATCACTAGTTCCTGCTCCCTCAACTGCATTCAGTGCATGTGTTATCAACAGTATTTGAAACATGGCAGTGTTCCACTGGTTGTGCCAGTTCAACGATGGCACCCTTACTATAAACAAAATGAACCAAATAGATCAGTTGTAAATTCGAAACACACACCACTTCAAAATCTTGAAACATTTCTGATAATGTCTTGAATACATATGCCCCTTTTCCATTAGCATTTACTTGTAATATAAAAAACTCAAAATTGCATCCCTTGATACAGCATATATATATATATACACTGTTACACCTACTGTGACATTAACATAATCCCATACATCCAACTGTGTTAAACATAACATAAAGAAACAAATTACAGTAAAACCCCAATTTTATGTTCCCGCATGTTCCGTATCCGTGACTGTTTATGGTCCTGGCCAAATGCCCATAAGATCATGTTTATGGATTTTAGGCAATTATTATGTGGTAACCACAAAAATGTAAAATCGGGGTTTCAGTGTATAAGGTTATGCAACCTGGTTATTAAATTATTTTGTGTCTGAAGATAAGATATACATGCAAGAGAATGGACTAGCTGTGAGAGCTCCTACATTGTTACTACTAGCCGAATATTTCACACTGATGAACACACTTTGTACAACTTATGTCACTATAATAATTCTAAAATGGACCTAATCATCACTATAATAATTCTAAAATGGACATAATCATGATGGTTTACAACCTTGCTTAGTTCTTAACATGTCAATGTTCTTAACAAAGCATTACATTAAAAAATACCTGTATTCATAACAGGTAGTGTCTGGCATTTGACTTGAAGATGATGCTTAGTATCTGAAACATGCAGTCACTGTATATCAGTCATTACACATGATCTGATGTAGAATGGGCTCATAATACTGTGCTAAAAGGTTTAGGAATTGCATCCATTTGTGTCAGTGCTCAAAAACATGCAACACAAAATAAAAAAAAACTATGCTGAGAGTGGGTAGGTAATATGTCATGAAGGTAAGCTCTATATTGAAATTACTGAACCAATAAGACAGACAGTAGCATTGACCAATAAGATGATAAAACAGGGCTGAACAAGATTTCAATGTTATTGCCACATTAGTGAATTGTTATTATATATGTTGAAATGCATTTCAGTATGAAATACTGTACTAAATGCTGTGCTATGGCACACTAGGGAAGCCGATAATTGGGCTGGAAGGATGAATAATCTTTCCATTTTGAAAGGCTTTTAAGTGTTATAGTAGTTTGGTTTCTTTAGTGATATCTACTAAATACTCATATACAATCTTTTGGGCTATGGCTTTAAAATTTAAGAAAACCATACATTAATTTTCGCACATTTCCATTTAATCTTAAGAGGTTTATGCTTCATCTTTAGTTTCATTTCCTTCATCTGTATGCTTTACTTGAGAGGTCACATTAAAAACAGTACCTCCTGGATCCTAATATCTAATTACAAATAAAACAATAAATTAATAATATCATAAAATCCAATTTGTTGAACCATGGAAAGTTACACATAACACTGTTCTCCCATTAGGTCCAAGTCACCAAAAAAGAATACAAGAATACAGTTACTTTTACCAACCAATTCAGTAGTGTGCAGGTAGTAGTAAACAAGGAGAAGAAAAAGAACAAGGAGAAGAAGAGGAATGAAGAGGAGGAGGAGAAGGAGAAGGAGGAGGAGGAGAAGAAGAAAAAGGAGGAGGAGGAGGAAAAAAGAGCTGATATGTAAACTTACATGCACATGATGAACTTTTATACAACTTTGGCAGTACAATAAAACAGCAGTCACATGGGTCACATCACATACTAGAAAGGGGAGCACAAAAAAAAATGCTACTTCTCAAGAATTCCCAGGTACTTCCTTTACCAGCATTTAAAGATTAACCTTTATGTCCCAACAATATACTTTCAATCACCCTGTTCTACAGGACTGGCAGCCATCTTTTAACTCTGAGGTAACAGTATTGGTATGGACAACATACATCGCTTGGCCAACTGGACAGTCCACATGTACAAACACAATAATGTGATGCACAGCTCATAAATGTTAAACCATAGAAAAATGAAGAAACAACAACTACCAATTGCATTCCTTTCAAATATATCTTGTACATTGTTTTTCAAGTTCAATAATGAGTAAACTGCACTAATAGAAACTGAACACTTACACATGACTGAATTATGGAGACATTGCAAATATCATCAAATCTTATAAACTGAAAACCAAGATCTCAGACAACATTAAAAGCTGACCAGACATAATGTTTTCCATATTCCATGCAACAGATTGATTATACAGCATTTAATCCAACAACTGCACAATCAACAGTAAACAACCATTTGTCACTTTACTAAGTGCCTCCTACATGGCCATCCTCAGGGAGGTCTATAAGAAATGAACATAGTGGTGGACATTTGTTCAAGATGTGCAAATGTGGAGTCAAATATACAATGTATCCAATAAAAGTTGCATAAAACATTTAAAATATGGATTAATTAGAAATATTTTTCACATAAATGTTTTACATATCATACGAGTACCTATCTCTCATTGCAGACAAACATCTATATGAATATGTCACCTTCCTTCTGTGAGAGTTGCCTTGAAAATAATTAATTAAAAATTTAACTGCCTTTAGTTTTATGTATGTTAGGTAAAATTATAGTAGTTTAACTGCAATAAGAGCACATATAATGTGTTGTTAGTAGGTGCTTATACAATGGTGGTTCACTAAGTACTGAATCTGTGTTAGTGTGCTTGTGCTCATAGAACCGCAACGGTATAAGTACCTACTAACAATGTGGGAATAACTTCCCCAGAACAAAGATGATATATTCGTATAGATGCTTGTCTGTAATGAGAGACAAATTTTCACATGAAATATAGAACATTTATATAAAAAATATTTCTAATTAGTCTATATTTTAAATATTTTTTGCGCCTTTAACAGGATACATTGTATTGTGACTCCACATATGAACGCCTTTAAAATCATCATCATTAGTATTCAACCCTAGAGGCCGGTCCGGCAGGAACCACAACCCGGTTATGGAACCGATATGGCTCTTGGCACACTGCATCCTGAGCAAGTTCTTGGGGGTAGTTTGCCATTGCTTTCCCCCATCTTTAACATATCTGCCATTATTATATCCCTTTCTTTGAGACCTCTCTGAGGATGACCATGTAGAGGATGACACATGTAGGAGGCACATAGTAAAGTGACAAATAGTTGTCTATTCCTGACAGTGCATTTGTGAGATTAATTACATCACTGACCACACATTTTTAGAGCAGAACATATTGATCATATAAAGTACTGTGATCCTCCATTTTTCCTTCCATTCACAGCAAATGGTACTTACACACCTAACCAGAGGCTACGTCAAGAGACTATATGTTTAACTTACACTAAACTACATACATACACTGATATACATCACACACTTTGCATATAATTAAATCTGAAAAACTCAATAGAATTCCAAAATCCTCAACACTGAACATGACAAAATATTGCAAATTACTGGTCAGCTAATTTAAACTTACGTAGTTCTATCATGTCACATTTCCCTCATTACATGTGTTTTTCAAAATACAGTTACACACATCAGTACAGCATATTTTTGTATGTCTAATACTCAACAGCTACTGTTCCTTTCCCATCTCAATGCAGTACAAACACTATGTACATAATACCACTACTGCATGAAATGATGATCCAAATCTTCATATTAAGCAGTTTCAAACTGCTACCTCTGTCACAACTTGCCTGGGCACATGCACTATGCCTGCACAGCTATAATCAGACAGTCCCAGTGACTAATCCTCATGCACAGTTACCATAAGACAAAGAGTTAATCTACTGGTCCTGGTTGATGTAGTGTGATGCTAACTTACACAACAGGTTGATGCCATACAATCTTCCCACTCAGACATCCTGACACTAGCAAACAATGTTGTGGGGAAAATTTGGTACTGACAACAATATCTGCATGACAAACATTAGTAGCTAGTTCATACAATTGAACTGGAGGTTTTGACGGTACACAGGTTGACAACTCTGCACAGTCTGGAGAAAATGCTAGCAACCGGACACCATAACCAAAGGGGGAACAAATCAAACGTCCATCAGCAGAGAAACAAAGTTCCTTAATAAAACCTTTTCCAACATTGGGTTCTTCTATGTAATGTGTAAGTCTTTTTATATTCTGATGTATATGTTGATTACGAGGTATTTCATAACTGGTTCTAAAGTTCATACCATAGCGACCACGGGTTCGGCTAGAATGGATTGCATTGTTGTCAATATACAAAACGGTTCTGCTAGATGCTGGTGCACCAGAAGCAAGAGAGCGAAGAATGTTTCCATCTCTGTTCCATTCCCTCTCTGAGCTAGTACTGACTCCCTGGTTTTCAGTACTGATTCCCAGGTTTGCAGCTGTAGCGGAAGTGACAGATGTGGTGGCAGTCAACACTGGACTGGTGGCAGATATTACAGCTGCAAGTCTACTTGTTAAGGAAGTGCTGATATTACCTGCATCTCTTGAGGCTTCTGCACCTTGCTCATTTGTTCCTGTGTTCTGGTTCTGCCTCTGAAGACCTCCTTCTGCTGGATGTATAGGGGAAGAGTTACCAGTACTACCACTGCTGTCAATGGAACCACTGGCACCTTCTATGTTACGTCGCACTAAAATCCTGACAACTCCTGGTCGCCTCTCTTCTATAATTCCAGTACCTGATGTTGCCTGTCCAGCTCCCCTGTGTTCTACATTGGTTTGAATTCTCATGCTTAAGCTACGCTCACGCTCAGCACGTTCCCGCTCTCTTGCGCGACGAACACGTGCTTCCCTAATAGCAACAAGAGCTTCCCAGACATCTGCCGAAGACACGTGTAGCTCTACGTTTCCTGGAGGCAGCCTCTGCAGCCCAACATCACCAACTGCTCCCCTGCGTCTTGTGTCTAAGGGGATGCCATCATCATTCCGCCCTGCACCAGATGTTCGGGCTGCACCTCCTCCACCCTCTACTACAGATGAAGCATAAGAGGATGAAGTGGCAGAAGCATGCACTACAGGTATTGAATCCATTCGTAATTCCACCATGGGTCTTACAATACGTGCACGTGAGTCAGGACCAATCACAAGGGATGATGTCAATCCTGTCATAGCATTGTGCCAACGACGGACGCGCCGATGACGACTGATGTTCTCAGTGTCACTGTCACTGTCACTTTCAGGATTTTGTTGGTTTGATTGACTAGATGGTGTTTTATCATCAGCACTTTGTGGACAGTCCTCATCTTCATGATCTGTGTCACAGGCAGACTCTTTCTCTAATTCTGATGGCTCTCTGTCCTGGATGTCATGCACACATGTCCACTGGAAGAAACACCAACACACTGTCATATTCGAGAACTCCAGTCTGCACACATTTCCATACAAAATCTTAAATAACTGAGAAAATTTTCTGCCTCCTCTAACTGTAAAATACCGGTTACTGTAACAAAATTTTGTTATGCTGTTGCATCAGAATGATGAGCTGTTACATACACAGCAGAATCCATTCAATGTAAAGGATTTTCCAAATAAAATATTACACTTAGCATTACTATGTTTCAGATGTGTCCATCAACTTGCATTCACAAAATGCCCAAATTTCAGCAAATGGGTCTGTTCCTGTCTCTGTGTAGAAGGGTGGACAGGCAATATACACTTCGGCCCAACAGAAAGAGCTGTTCTCTGTCACTGGATAAATATTCATATACACAGTACTTCCCTCATATAGCATCACTCTATACTTCAGGTTAGTACACCCTGCTCATTTGTGGGGGCCAGGATAGTGTAGTCGGAATAGCAACTCGCTACGGGCTGGACGGTCCGGGGATCGAATCCTGGTGGGGGCAATATTTTTTGCACCTGTCCAGACCAACCCTGGTGCCCACCCACCATACTATACAATGGGTACTGGGTCTTTCCCATGGGTAAAGTGGCCAGGGCATTGCGTTGACCATCCATCTAGCGCCAAGGTTAAAGAAAGAGTAGAGCTATACCTCTACTCCACCTCTGGGCCTTCATGGCCTATTATTTATTTATCTGTCACTAACTTCTATTCAGTAACTGAATAGCCAACACGAGGGATAACTATGAATTACATATGGGACATTTGACATGTATGTGTATGACAAATAATATAGTCTATGGGGTTCTTTATGTGTAACTATCTTAAAAATTTTAACAAAATGAAATGTATAAATTAATTACTTTAATTTCAGGTTTTAACACACTTTTTGTGAGAACTATAAATGACACATACTTGACTTACTCCTTACACTGCAGACAGCATTCACTTGAAAGTAGCAGCTGCAGTACTGACTGTATTATAGTGCTATGTATGCCTCATGCCTTTTGAACGCTCGGGGTTCAGCAGCTGTACATAACAGACTTCATACGTTTGTTGCTTGTAAAAAAAACAGTGATGCGATGCAATGACTGAATAACTGAGGGTACACCCTGAGGTCTACCCAAATCCTGTTCACACACAGGCTTAATCACATAAAATCCACATGCAAACAGCAGGTCCTTACCATTACTTCATGTAAATGAATGACACTAAGGTTACGTAATGATGCTGTTTTAACTGCATTAAATAAAATGAGGATAAAATGACAAATCAAGTCTAAAAACATGGAAAGAAACAGTTACAGCCTGTTTCAAGGTATTATACCAGCATCTGCTTGATGATACTGCAACAAAATTTTATCAGAGTAACTGGTAATCTAGACAAGGTTTTAAGCTTATACTGCTACAAGACCCTACATATTAAACCTGCCTCAGAGTTCTCATCATTGCTGATGTTGCGACTGAGGGCACACCAGCCCTGGGGATGGATCTGCAAGGAGGAGACAACCTCTGCATCATCCCCTGTAGGAAAATCAGTCACAAATTCCACTCTGTTGGTCTTACGCTGATGAGAGAATAGATGGGTGAAGTCTGCTGCCATGGGTATGGTTGTCTGACTCAGCTGCATCAGTCGATACATGTTAGGCTAAAACAGGGAGAGCACTGCTGTAGAGAAAAATCGTACCAACTAACCAATACAAACCACTATACTCACACCACAAGCAGAGCAGAGAGTATGTAGGTGGGACAGGGCTTTGTCTATGGACATGTACACTACACTATCAGTGAACAATAGTCTTGTCTACAGACGTAGTCCCTCTTCCAAGTTCTTGTCTAACTTCCTTTGCAAAGAGATAAGGTAACTGGATTGATGTTTCACGAGAGAATATAGCACAAAACTCCTTCCACCCCGCCTACCCAGCTCTGGCGACTTTCTGTAGTGCGACCACAGTATATTGATAGTGTTGTAATTTCCAATGAATTACAATTCACACTACCAAATACAACAACAGTGTACTCTCAATTACTCATGACTTATTTATATATAATATATACACAATATGTGGGCTGATCATTTAATTCCGGGACTGATTTTTTTGTGAGTGAATGAGTAGACTTAATGGCTAGTTGGTCTTGTCTCCTTCGAAATAGTGTCCTTGTGCTTGTATGCGCTTATTCCAGCGCTCCTGCCACTGACGAAAGCACCTCTGGTAGTCACTTTTTGTAATAGCCCTTAGTTGTCTCGTCATGTTGGCTTGAATATCTTCAACGTAATCGAATCGGCGACCTTTCATTATTTTCTTCAGTTGTGGGAACAAGAAGAAGTCACACGGAGCAAGGTCAGGGGAGTAGGGAGGTTGTGGGAGTGACGGAATGTAGTGTTTCGCCAGAAATTCATTTGTGGTGACAGCTCTGTGGGCAGGGGTGTTGTCATGGTGCAGGATCCAGTTGCCGGAGCGCCACTTCTCAGGACGATGTCTGCGCACAGCGTTGCGGAGGCGCTGCAGGACTGTTTTGTAGAATTCCTTATTTACCATCTGTCCTGTAGGGATGAACTCATGAAGAACCAGCCCATCAATGTGGAAGAACGCAATCAACATGGTCTTGATATTGAACTTCACCTGCCGTGCTTTCTTCAGTCGAGGAGATGATGATGTGCTCCACTGGGAGAACATCTGCTTTGTTTCCGGGTCATACCCGAAAACCCAGCATTCGTCATCAGCGATTGCCGAGGACATGAAGTTCGGATCGTTTTGGGCTAGATCATGGAGGCCAGTGCAAACTGACACGCGATCGTCCTTCTGTTCCGGCGTTAGGAGATGGGGCACAAATTTCGCTGTCACACGTCTCATTCGCAAATCTTCAGTTAGAATTTTCTGGCACGTACTGAATGCTATTCTAACTTCCTCTGCAACCTCTCTGATAGTCAGATGTTGGTCAGCACAAACGATTTCTCGCACACGTGTCACGGTCTCCTCGGTGTGGGAGGTGGAAGGCCTGCCTGAGTGGGGGTTGTCTTCAAAGGATCGGCGTCCACTTTTGAAATGGGAATACCACTCAAATGTCTTCGATCGACTTAGGCAGGACTCTCTGAAAGCTGCTTGCAGCATTTCCCCAGACGGGAACAGAAATCAATGCACACACGTTGCTGCACTTTCTCCTCCATCGTGAAATGTGACGCACACTGTTGTAGACGTTCACCCAAGGGCCTCCACAGACCGAATGTGGGGAGGTACCGACCTCCGGTTTTGCACATACACTTGTACAGAGTTGCCACATGTCCCACTCTGTTCCCATTTCGCTACGTATTATAGTTTCCCAGAAAAAAAATCAGTCCCAGAATTAAGTGATCAGCCCACATACATACAGAGCATCCAGCTTTCTTTTCTTTTGTTTATGTCCCACACTGTTTGGACACCAATGGAAAACTCCTTGGCAAGATTAGCTACAGATTCCCTTCTTCAATTCTTTCAATTAACTCCACTGTACCAAGGATTCCTTTCAAGCTGTCACTGTGAAATCACATTACTTCCCAGCTTCATCATTAGTCATTAGCAACCTATGATTGTGCATGGAAAATTGAAAGTAAACTGTAGTTATTTCACATACCTTACCTACTTATTTTGGCTACATTCAACCACCTCAAAGAGTCCCAAAGAACACGTTACACTTATTGAAATTGTTATGTGTTTTCTACTGTAAAATTCTTACTCTTTAAAAAAAAAAAAAGAACTTTATTATTATTTTTTTTCCCCCCTAGTTACTGTATGACTGACTGTACAAGGCCTGGATTGATACAGTCTACACGTATACTGTATTAGACCTTACATTATTAGGTACACACAATCTGTAAACTATAAACATGTACTACATACAATGATTGAAATGAGACAAAGGAGAGACCCACTCTCCCATCAGGGAGGATGCAATATGACGCCATTATCTTTTCACTATCTCCAAGGGCACTCAAAACCAAGATGTACAGCTGGCTGACCACCAGGCTTAATGTGTCTCTGACTCAGTGTCACTTCAGTATCCACTTGCACTCATTCACTCTCAAGTTGCATGCTCGATGTTCATCAGAACATTTAAGTTACACACATACAAACAGTCCCCTCCACTTGTCTGCTTCCTATGTAAATACAGAGCTTTTAGCAAAGAGTACAGCATCTTGGGACCCAGGATGGAAATGCCCTCAGCTAACACAATTCAGGGCTCAAACCTCAGACAGCCATCCAACCACTGTCACCCCCCCCCCCCAAAAAAAAAGAAACACTGCCATTTGTAGCAAAAGTCCTTATTACAGGGTTACTATAGATTCATTTCAAGAAAAGAGGGCACTCCCCACTTATCAACCATAGAAAACAGGGCATATCAGTTAAAAAGAAAGTTAGACAAGTACTCATAATCAATACATTATTAAATGAAGTCCCTTATGTTTCTCTGCTAGCAATTCTTTCAAGCTACAGTTACGTTTCTATGTCAGAGCCCTGCAATGTGTCTTGTTCACAATAATGGATACACGGAACAACAAACACCAACTTGCATTTAACACTAGTCTCCACCATTTTCTTTATATTTGGTTGGTTGCTGATTGTCTTTGGGCCTAAAATGAAGTAGCAAGTTGCTGGTAAAAATTACATACCAATTTGTACTCATCACCTACTATTATTATGCTGATCAAATAAAAGATGAGATGGGCAAGGCAAGTGACATTCATGTTAGAGAGGAGATGTGCATACAGTATGTTGGTTGGGAAACTTGAAGGAAAGAGACAACTTTTAAGATCAAGGTGTGGATGAGGGATAGCATTAAATTGGCCCTTAAAGAAATAAGATTGGAGGTGTAGACTAGATTTACAGACAAATGACAGGTTAATGTGAACACAGTACAAATACTCAGGTCTTATAAGATGTGGTGAGTTTCTTGACTAGCTGACAGCCCTAGCTTCTGACAACACTGCTCCACAGACTTTATAGAATGCCTCCAACAATTATTTTGGGTCATTTTCCAGATTTTATTACCTTTTTAAGCATCTGCCCACATAGAATGTGTCAGTTCTTTTATGTTAATAGTTGATATTTGCCTTTGAAAGACCACAGTGGGCTTTCTAAAACAACAGCTTGTTCAAGGAAACAACTTGCTAATCATATATCATTCCCTGGTAGCGCCTACTATAAATATCATGAATCAGTATAAATGAAGATCACTTTCTAATTCTGCCACCAGAAGAGGCAATATCTTGGAAAGCAGCAAGATAAATAAGGAATCACCAATTATAATAATCAAACAGTCAGAATTGCACCCCCCCAAAATCAATGGACTGAATTCACATCTGAAGAGACACCAAACTTTCATTACAGCACTTCATCCAAAACACAAATTTAATTATTTCAAAAAAGGTTAAATAAATAATTCCATTTCACTTCAACTCAAAATGTCACAAGTCAGCCTACAATCATGACATGCTTACTTATAATACAAGCTGTTGGCAACGCTGCTGATACTTTATACTTTTCCAACTAAGTGATGCAAGTTGAAGCAAGAAGCCAAGAGATCAAGACAGATGCATAAAGCTTATAATAGGAATGACATCTGCACTCAGAGAATTTAGAAGATGAACACGAAAAGGCTGCTTCTATGTAATCAATGCATTAACCATACAGTCAAGGAAGTTTACTAGCACAAAAACATTAAAAGCAAACTCTCACAACAAAATTAGACATGCAAAGTGTTCAGAAAATGGGTTCATTGGAACATGTGCCAGCACTCTCTGAATGTTGCTTTCTGTTAGTGTACAGATATTCCACTCTTTTTAGTAGTGTAAAATGAATAAAACTTACACCTATCGGCCACTTAAAAATATACAGTTTGCCCTAACCTTACAGTACGCTTCATAAAATATGTATGTCTGTAAAACCTAGAAACTCAACCTTGAAAGGTAAATAATAAGATAAGGGGGAAAACAAAGCAGCGTTTAATAAATTTGCTTCCTGCAACTTATGCATAACAGTAATTTATTTAGTACATACACTCATACATTTAGGCGCAGAATATATACTTACTTGCCACAAGTCTCCATTAAACTTTAGCACAGAGCCTTTAAATTCCAACTGATTCACCAGTGGGTGGGGTCTTATCACTTTCAATGCCCACTTCTGAACATGTTCAAATTAACCACTGTGTTTCACACATCTTGAAAGCTAACAGTGCAAATAAAATGTAAACTGTTAAGAATGAATCCATCTATCTGTTCTTGACGTTTTGAAACAAGCAACCTCCTTTACACAGCTTAGTTTCCAACCCTTTTTTAAACGTGTTCCTTTTCAATTTACATTTTAGTTCCTGAAAATATTAATTTCAGAAATCAGCTACTATATATGAGATATACTAAACTACTAAATTTGCAGCAGACTGCACATAAGAAGTTGTCCTGTTTCCTCATGCTGTTTCTATTCAATGAACAGTTAGCTCATCTGAGAGGTCAGATGAAGGGCTTCATTCAACTCTAAGAATTAGTACAGACTGTCTACAGTTTTACATTTATGCTGATCTGCCACTCAACAGTTTAGTAGGTTATGCATGATTTTAGGCTTCTGCCACGAAGTAGCTAAGAATCTCGCTCTTCTGAGTTATTACTCAGCGAGCAGTGGTAATTTCTTACTGACGTTTCGGGACAACCTATCGGTCCCATCCTCAGGTTTCAAGAATCACTTTTGGATTCTTGAACCCTGAGGATGGGACTGGTAGGTTGTCCCGAAACAATGGTAAGAAATTATCACTACTTGCTGCGCAATAACCCAGAAGAGTGAGGTTCTCAGTTTAGTGCATTTCCTCTCAAAGCAATAAAACATGTACTGCAGGGCACTGTACAAGGTCTAGTCACACAGTTGAGATATATAATCTGACAGATTTGCTCCACAAATAGCTTCATTACTTCCAAGCAGATAATATAATCGCTGCAAAGCACAAAACTTGATGGAGACAGAGAACTGATACTAGAGTCTGATTCTGATGCACAATCACAAGAGGAAGACTTTTTTTGCAGGAATACTGACCATGACAATGACAAGAACGATGGCATTACTGACAAAAAAACACACGCGGAACTAACGGTACACACTATAATACAGCTGCAGTCCACACACTTACTGGGGAAGCATAGTTGTTCTAAGCAAGTGTTTTTTTAGATGTGGCACAATAAGAGGAACACAATGAAAAATTACATGTTGATATAAGAACAGCTGTTACAGCCTGCCAATTAAACACAAAGAAACAAGACAGATTTTATCATATACTTAGATTTCTACAGCTCAGTGACTACAAAAATTAACCTGACAAGAAAAATGAAAATTATGACAAATTAGGGAAAATGTGAAATAATCTTACAAGCTCACTGATGCATATGCAAAATACTGCAGCCCCACAGAACATTTCAGCAGCTCAAACACCGGTGCTCTTCAGAAGTAATAAACCCAAAAAGTCAGGGGAAGAAAACCTACAAGCTCTGTAACTGTAAAGAACATGTGTAAAAGTGCTTCAGTAACAGTTACTAATGCAACTGCAGCAGGACTGACTGTTAGGGCTGAAAATACAAGCACAATTTGTATGGGGACAATTTCTTCTCCTGCCCAGAGGCATTTAATGATTTACACAATAAGACAATAAATCCTTGTATATGGAACTGCTCAATTATATAAAAAATGAAACGCATGTCTAATCCAATACCCAGACCAATTGATGTCATTTTTTATTAATAATGGATATGCACTATCCTTACTTGGATTTTATCTATATTTTTTAAACTGTAACTGTAATATTCAAGAAGATTACAAAAACTCCACATAAGATACAATTATACTACTGACTCCCAACTGGTTATCAATAAACAAACACAGATGACAAATGCTTAATATGGATTTTAAGCCTTCTTAAACCTATTTAGGTATGGTAACAAAAACAACAAATGCACATAGATGTATAAGAATACTGTATGTGTATTTGTTGGTTCGTTACCATACCTAATTAGCGCAACACATTTTAAAACTTCTTAAACCTTTCTATAGACCACTTCATAATCAACTAATTAATAACAACATAATATTATGTCTACATTTACCACAAGGTAAAAAAAATGAGATCTCAATCCTCCATATGCAGTAGGTGTAACATAAAAACTTCCTTTACGTATTCATGTACTCAACTCCAATTACTACCAAGGTTAAGAATGAGTCGAACCATACCTCTACGTGCCCTGTATGCCTTCACAGCATTGAGAGGGACTTCAAGTATTTATGAGGAGCAGACACGAAGTGGCCCAAAGCAAACAAGCCAAAAACAACTCTGTATGTTTGTAACAGACCGGCAAGAAGTTGTGTCACAATGAAACTTTCCTGTTTAGTACGATTAACAGGATGTTTTCCATCAAAATTTTCTACGTGTGTCTTATTTTGATATTTTGAGAAAGAACAAAACAAGAATGACTACTTTCAAATGTCATGAGTGCTGTACAATTAAGAATGGTTTTAGTCAATAAAATTATTCCCCAGAAGTAAAGGTAAAGGTAAAGCAGTCTCATTACAGGCCTGGACAGGCCCAGAGGGTTCCTGGAAGTTAAGGTTCCCAGATTTCATGACAATGGCACAGGATGGTGGTAGGTTGTCAGCCTTACACACCGGCCGCCTTTACCCCCAGGAAATGCTCCTGGTACTCATTTCTGTTAGAGGCTGAGTCGACCCCAGGGCCATAGTGCGATCAGAAGGATTTTATGTCAATTAAAAATCCAATGACACCAGCTGGGATCGAACCAGCGACCTTCTGATTTGTAGCACGGCATATTCCCCAGGTGTGGAATTAAAAATAGAAGTAATGCCCAGATAATCTTTTGAATCCACAGAAGCATTTTAGATAAATATGGTAATTATGAGTTGTTTTCATAAATGCAAAGAATTTTAAATACATCATAACATGATGGGGCAAAGTTACCCCTTTAGGACAATAAAATTTAACATGCCTGTGACATGGGGACTTTATATTTCTGGAGCCTCAAATTAGCCTAGTCCACAAAACTGCCCATCATTTACCTCTAATTAGGCTTGGAACTATACAAATCAATCACCATAATACATAATAATGCAGTTCAAAAATTACAAGACAGCAAATAATGATCTGATGCAGATTACCTTGAAACCAGCAAGATCTTGTGCCATGGTCATGAGATCAAGGTTGTGGATGATAATTAAATATCCACCTGTAGTACAGATAATCATCTTGGAGGCATCTGGGTTAAGTCTCGTTCTCATCAATCCATTTGTTTGGAAAACACGGCTGTACACAAAGCCACTTTCTGTATAGCTGCAAAATAAAATACTTTGTTCCTCATATCACAAATGAAGAAAGGCTTGCAGGATGAACATAAAGAATACGATACAATTCTTCTCTCTCTCTCCTCCCCATCCCCCACTAATGCTTGGATAAAATATTTAGACATAAATCACCTTCGACAAAAATCAATAACAATCTTCAGATTTATACCATACACACACTGAATATTAAAGCCTTCAAGTGCATACATGTATTTTGTTACAATTAAATTACAAAATTTTCCAATGATGTAGAATTTAAATTAGCAAAATTTTTACAATTAATAGGTACTATTAACATAACTATTTTTAGAAAGTGAGAATGGAAACTATTTTGAAAATATACAACACATTAGTTTTACCTGCATTTTTATATGGGTCAGAAAATTGGACTCTTAACAGCCTTACAAAGATGAAGAATTGAAGGGGCAGAAATGAAGTTACTGAGACTTCTGGTAGGCTACACCCTTTATGACCACAAAACAAATGACTCCATATGCCGCAAACTACGGATTACAGGCATACTAGACAAGATAGATGAATACAGATGGAACTGGCTTTCACACTTGCAAAGAATGCCACAAAACCGAATCCCTTTGAAATCATACCACTACAGACCACAAGGAAGGAGAACAATTGGAAGAAAGAAGCATTGGCGTGAACAGCTGTAACTTTGGAGATGGAACGGATCAAAGGGTCCAATCCTTGATGTTTATGATGATGATAAATTACAAAAAGCACACTGACCCTGTAAAATTTTCATGACAAAAGTCTGCAGTACACAAAAGACAAGATGTACTTCAGCAAGTAGGGGAACTATACTCCATTTATAAAGTGTGGAAGAAATATGTATTCAAAACTGTAGGAAAGTATCACATGTTTCTCACATCTTTGGTTTAACCTGTATCAGATTTGGCACATGAAATCCATTCTAAATGCTTGCAGTGTAGGCTTTTAAAATTGATGACTTAGTGAATTATTTCATATTCTGCAATTGCAACTCAGGTAAGCCGCTCAAGCAATGGTAATAAGGCAAAGGGAAGAAATGGCAGAACTCGAATTTATAACTCTGTATCAATTTATGAGGTCATGTAAGGCCAAATGAGCTACTGTAACACGATCACAAATGACAGTCTTTTCCTCTTTCAAAGTACTATTATGGAAATCTGATTCGAGACACCAAACAAAACTAACATCAGAACAGTCTGTCTGCAGGCAGTATATTAACTACGTAGTATCCCAATGAAAGTACAAACTACAGTCTCATCTTGGTTGGATATATCATGCAATGGGATTGTATGCCACAAGTACCAGACACTTACAAGGCAACAAGATGGGAGAACAAGGCATCTGGAGCAGGAATTAAAGAAACCTAGAGAGAAAATTACTGTATTTACCCGAATGTTTGATAAATCAATAAACAATGATCCCTCATAAAAACACATCTGCTAAGGACAAATGTACTTATCTGAATCCAAGATAACCCCACTCATAAGACTTCTGCTCAGAAAAATATTTTACTATTAATTTCATGTAGTTAAGACACAAAAACACCCAAGACTCCAACTGCCTCAACCAATCAGCACCACTCTCTCCACCTTCATAGTGTGTTGGGTGTCCACATTCACAGTGTTTAATCTTCCTCATATTCACTGCTATCACTCCCAAACTCTTAAATCTCACTGCAGAACATATCATCACCAGACACAACCACTGCACTGGATACAGCCAACAATACTTTTTAAACCTTTAAACCCCCTTCAAAGTCACTTATGGTGGAATGCCTTGCCTTGTAGTGATGGTTCACTCATAGTCACACTGGCAACACAGATGCTGTTTTCTTATGACTATACGTGTGAGAATGCAACAATGCACGCCTTGGTTGGGCTCCACATGGTTCATTTCAGCTTGGTGCTTTATTATACAGGAATTTAGGATTATGCCAACCATATTTAAATGTCTAATTCAAGGGAGAAAAAAAAAGTCTGTCTTGAATTCGGTACATATACCAGCAGTAGTATTAATGAGCTGGATACACTAAATGCTACAATAGGATTAAGCCAAGTAATTCCAAAATATCAAGTACAAGGGAAAAAATGGGAATACTGTGGATGGTGCATAAGCTATCTATAAACTTCAAGAAAGCCTATGATTCAGTTACGAGGGAGGTATTGTATAGTATCCTCACAGAGTCTGGTGTCCCTACAAAACTAGTTAGTTTGGTAAAAATGTGTTTGATACCTACAGTAAATTCCAGCCAGGTAAATGTTTGAGACATTTCCTATTATGAAAGGTCTGAAACAAGAAGATGCTTTGTCCCCACCACTCTTCAACTTTTTCTTTAGAATGTGCCAATAGGAATGTTAAGCACACCAAGAGACTTTGAAAATTAATGGGACATATCTGCTTCTGGTCTATGCTAGTGATGTTAATTTACTGAGCGAAAACATATACAATATACCAAAAAAAAAACAGATGCTTTATTAGATACTAGTAGTAAAATCGAGAGATGACTAAGTATATGCTCACATCTCATGAACAGAACACAGCAAATATAATATAAACACAGGTAACAAATCATTTGAAAGAGTTGTGAAGTTCAAATAATTGGGAACAATCCTAACAAATAAAAATGCATTCATAAAGTAAAATTAAGAGCAGGCTCATCTCAAGGAATGCTTGCTGTCATTCAATCCAGTATCTTTTGTCTTCTGTTTGCTCTACAAAAAATACAAAGAATAAAAAAAAACAGAACTATGATTTTGCTTACTGTTTTGAATGGGTGTATAACTGTGTCTCCCACATTCAGGGAAGCACACTGTCTGATCATATTTGAGACTAGGGTGCTAAGAAACACATCTGGGCCTAAAAGGGACAAGCTAACAGATGACTGGAGGAAACTGCACACAGAGGAGCTTCATGATTTGTACTTCTGAACAAATACTATCCAATGATCAATCAAGACAAATGAAATAGACTGTGCGTGTGGCATGTAGGGGGAGAGGAGAGATGTATACAGGGTTCTGGTCAGCACAAATGAAGGAAAGAATTACTTGGAAGACCTAGACATAAATGGGCCCCACTGAGCATCCTATTCAATAGGCACCAGGAGCTCATACCCCAGCAGCAAAGCAGATGGGGCATGAAGCCAACCACTCACCATATACTGACAGGTTAAGGCTGGGTGGAGCTATACCTCCACTATCCTGTATGCCTCCAAGGCATGCACAGAGATAAATTTCATACCTACAGAGGGAATGTGTGAAACATACATATGTTTATCTTTATTTCATATATTACACCAAAAATGAGGATGCATAGATTACATGATACAGGAAGTTACAAAATGTGTGTTTTTAATACGTCTTGAAGCTTTCACGGTGACAAATTTCAATAAAATTCTCTCAGGCAGACAGCCGCATCAAAGTGTAAAAATATTCCAACAAACATGGCTGTCTGCCTAAGATTTCAATGAATCCATGTTTTATTTAGCTATTATATAGATGTATAGAGAGGGGACCACAGTAGCACAGTGGTTAAGGTGCTGTGCTACAAATCGGAAGGTTGCTGGTTCGATCCCAGCTAGTGTCAGTGGATTTTTCATTGACATAAAATCCTTCCAATCGCACTATGGCCCTGGGGTCGACTCAGCCTCTAACAGAAATGAGTACCAGGAGTATTTTCCTGGGGGTAAAAGCGGCCGGTGCATACGGCTGACAACCTACCACCATCCTGTGCCGCTGTCATGAAATCTGGGAACCTTAACTTCCTGGAACCCTCTGGGCCACTCCAGGCCTGTAATGGGACTGCTTTATAGATGTGTAGAAGTTAACACAAATTTTCATGTGGAGCTGAATGACTAGAAAATCTTACTGTTATAAATAATGATATTTGTTGGTCTACAGAAAAATACATGAGACACAGGCCCACAACAGACTTTCCAGGATTGTTGTTACCTGTTAATATCCCATGTGTAGATACTGCCATCAAAACCAGATGTTACCAGCAATCCATCTCTTGGGGAAAATTCTATGTTCTTAACCCAGTTGGAATGACCATGAAGAGTGCGTATTTGAGACTTCAAATTCCGAGCATCCCACAGTGCTACAGTACTGTCATCACTGCATGTCGCAAAAACACGAGAATCCAAAAATCTAAAACATACAATGCATTTCACAGTGTTTCAGTACTTGCTTCAGTTGAACATTTCTTCTGCTGATCAAGAAATTTCTTGTTAGGACACAACCTGAAGGTACATCCTCGTGGCCACCAAAGCCCACCATTGTACACTCTGCTGTTACCTGCTTGTGAATACTATATTTACACAACCTACTTCTCAAATCCCACTGTTACAACTAAACTACCCTCTTCTCCTGTCTATGCCTAGTGTCCTTGTTGTACCTACAGATTGTCCAAGTCTTTCTCATTTCCACCATGCATTCTACATGCCTCACCCTAAATGGTGAGGCATGCCTTTAACCACCCACCCCCAACCAGTGCAAAGGTTAAAGAATGAGTACAGCTACACCTACTCCCCCTTGGACCTTCATGGTCTATTACAGGCAAACTTTACTCAGTTTACTTAACTGCTTTGAAGTAAATGGTAACATGAAATTAAACAAGTCAGATACTGTAAATTCTAAAATACCGCACACATATGGCATCAGTGACATACCAGTATAAGAATTCAGTGAACATCTGGTATGTACAAAGACATAATTCTCTTTCAAACTGTCACCAAAGAAAACCACTTCAAATTCCTGTAAACTGCTTAATGAGAACTTCAAACATATGGATCTAATTTACTAAGTCTCAAGAAACTCAATTACATTACTATTGTAAAAAATGCAAAAAATAATGCAGGATTCAATAAATCCCTTATTCCCTTACAAATATTTTGTTAAAATGAGATTCAGTGAAACCTATAGTAAAGTGTAGATAAACAAACACTAGTCTGATACATTTTCTATTCATAATAGTCTGAAATATAAAGATGTTTTATCACAACTGCTTTACAACACTGCTCTAGGATGTGCCAGAATGGATGAGAAGAACATATAAGTGGCTGGTCAATGCCAATGATGTTAATTTGCTGGGAAAGAACATGCATACCATAAAGATAACACACATAAGTCTGACATTGCATTTTTACCATGTACTGCAAATATTAGTAGTAATACAACCAACTGCTTACTAGGGCTTATTATACAACCATGATCATTCACATCACTTGTACACAAATCTTCCAAAAACCTACAGCCATCTCAATATTCTCTGTGCCAGAATTTTTGTATAAAGCCATTTCCAGACAGAGGACCCACCAAATAAGCTTTAACCAACCAGCTGACCTGGTGCCTGGGATTTGCAGACCGCATGTGCTCTATCAAAACTCTTCAAGCCATACCTTACATACTAAAGGCCAATGCATCCATTATAGTGACCACATTCACAATACTAAAGTGAATTACACACAATCTATATTTCCTGACCACTTCACATGTTCTGCATCATTATGTAGAACTGTAATGTACTGATGCACAGTTAGAAGTATAAAGACGATGAATAAAAAACATTTTATAATTCATAAATAATGACATATAGCAACATAGTATACTATTTCAAACGGACACCTTTTTCATGATGATCATAGGTAAAAACTGTAATAAACATGTGTAGGATTCAGAAGTATATAAAAACTCCATATACTAAATTAAAAACTTAAAATTTTACTGGTTATCTTAAAAAACTTAAAATTAGTTCTTTGTTTCTCTTCTACACTTCTTATGTCACCATCCAATAGTAGTGTTTCTACCACAGATGCCACCGGACTTCCTGAGTCCATTATACTCCCCAACACCCTCCTCTAAGCTTTCTTAGTCCTATTCCTTTGACACACCTGGAGATTTTGTATGAAGTTATAAGCTTTCCTGAATACCTGAAAGATGTCTTCATGTTTGGTACATTACTTCTGTTTCTGCAAAAAACTGGAATGCAAAATATGTAACTGTATTACTTCCTGGGCTAAGTAACATTTGCCAGGCTCTGATACAGTACAACTACCTTGACTACATCCACTCAGAACCATAACACCTGAAGTTGTGTGCTGACTGTAGATGGAACAGTGCAATGTAATGAGCCTATATAAATTTCCCCTTAACAGATGTTCCTGAATTGTCCAGTGCCACACACCAGCTCTTACTGCACTGAAAAAACTAAGTATATGTCCACCAGCCTACCTACAGCCAATAAACCCCTTAAAATGTGAAAGTTCAAGCATTCATAAATGAAACTAACAAGTCAAACCTACATGCATAAAGCAATTAAAAGCAGACTGCATTTAGGGAATGCCTATTGCTGTTTGGTCCAGAATCTTTTGTGTTCTGTTTGTTGTTAAAGAATATAACCATCACAATAAACAAAATTATAATACTGCCTGTTGTTTAATAAAGGCACGAAATTTGATCTCTCACATTAGGGAAACAGGGTGTTGCACAAGTGGAAGCTGTGAAAGATTTTCTGATCTACAAGACAAAAAGTAACAGAAGACTGGAGAAAAGTGCATAATGAAGAGCTTTATGATTCATACCCATCCAAAAAAATTAAGTGGATGATCAAGTCATGGACAATTAGATGATTAGGGCATGTGGCACATACTGGGGAGAATAGAAATGCATACAGGGTTTTGATACGAAAAAATGATGGAAACAGACACCTGGAAGACTTAGGAAGAGACAGACGAATATTAAAAGGAACATTAAAGAAACAGCGTAGGGTATCATGGACTGGATTTATCTTGCACTGGATTGGGACAAATAACAGGCTCTTGCAAATGCAGTACCAACCCTCAGGTTCTATGAAAAGCAGTGAATTTCTTAACCAGCTGATAAACTAGTAGCTTTTCAAGAGGACTCTTCCATAAAGAGAGTGAGTGAGTGAGTGAGCAAGCACACGAATGAGCAAGTTAGCATGTTCACTAACTACCTGGTTAGTTAGTTGTAATAAAGACAATGAAGGAAATGCAGACCATATCAAGTACTCTCTTTATTTATTATATATTATATATCATATATACTATAAAAGCACTGCAGTCACCCACTCATTATCCAATCAGACATCTTCCCTCTATCAGAGAACAGGAAATCATTATTAACTAAGGAATATACACAGAAAAGGGATTTCCAGGAGGATGTAGAAGTAAATTCGTGTGCTTAAACATATACAGATTATAAAGTGCTAGTAAACTAAACAGCACAGTAACTAAGAAGTAAATATTCAGCAAAACAGAAGCAATAGAGCAGTAATCAGTCATGGATGTACTATAAACACCTCCTTAATTTAATTATCACAAACAACATCCCACCCCCAAGTTGGCATATTTAATAAGCAATAAGAATAAAATGATGCTACAACTAAACATCTAAATATGTCACATTTCCAACAAACTTCAACCATATTGAAGACAATAAATAACTGACATGCAAATGAAACTTCATTGGTCCATACGTTTGTTAACAATCCTGTCATGTAACTCAAAAGCAAGCACAGCACATTTTATTAGTATGCACATTCAAGGAGCTTTATTTTTCATTAATTTAAAAGGTTTACTGAATACCCAGTCACAAAGGATACTATTTTTATTCACCAAACACAACGAAGGAACTAAAACTTACTAAACTTTTCCTAAATCTGCAACGACCTGTGCTACAATAAAAAATAGTGTATCACTTTTTTCACCAATCTAAAGAAACCATTCAAAATGATAACTCACTAACAATACAACAATAATCTCTCACATTTGTCTATGCATGTTTCTGTTCTTCATTCTATTCATTACAATTATTCACACCATACATCTAACCGAAGACACCAATATGTCTGAAGATAAAAATGGATGAATGTTCACCAATTTTCCAAGACACGTGACTAGATACTGGGGCAAAGTGTTGATGAATTCTAAACTTCAAGTGAATATCCATACACAACCGTAGCTCGGAGCACAAGGCACAAGACTAGTAATCTGCAGAGATAAAATGTGCTAGTTTATGTCTTTGCACCAGCATAAGATTCTCCTGCCCCTTTTCTTTTTTCCCCTCCCTCCCCTTACCATGTTTTACAAGCATAAATACTGGTTTAAAGTGTGCAGATGTGTTACTTAACTACATACATAAGAAGATATGTGTTGTATTGGCAGAGACAGAGGCCCTCCTCCCCATTACTGGTTGTTTACTGACACCCTAATCTGAAGTTCATGTGTTCATATGCAACTGCAGACAGACAATTTCATTTGCAAAACATACATGATACATATGCATTTTGCTTCTTTAAGTACATTACTCACTTACAGAAACTCTGAATTAGTATAGTAACTCTTACAAGCGTAATTTCCAAGACGTGCTATCTGTAGCATGATGACCAGACTCCATAAGCAGCAACCAAGAATCACATTCATCCCAGAATGAAGATCAAGCCTTTCCTGTTTCATTCTCATAACTATGGCAAACCATAACAGATCTATTTGCGAGCACATCATCATTCTTGCTGAGAAAAGAGATCACACTGAAATGCAACAGGTGGATGGTATCATGTCCAAAACTCCACAGCAAGAGCATGGCTACAAAATACCAGACCGATAGGCAAGTTGGAAGGTGCCAAAGTATTAGGGTATGGCAAGTATCCAGCCCAGTTCTAGATGCTGCATTAGTAGCTGAAGTTCATAGGAACCCTTTTATCAGTGCAACAAAGCAAAGGCTGCTGCTGACATTCCTGGGCAGAAATGTATGGTTATTTGGAGACTGCAAGAAGCAGGTCTCTGAGCAAGACATGTTTTGAAGGACCAGCCAGCACATTACCATAAAACATAGTGCACAGTATTTTCTGAAGGCAATACAGATCACCTACATTTAGCTCAACAAATGATAGGCTGGTTCTACTTCAAAGACCATACAGGCAGTGCCAAAAGTCTCAGTATGTGCTGTCCTCTGGAGGCAGTAGATGTTGGTGTGTTGATTGTTGGGGATAGATCTCTTATGAAGTGGCTGGAATACTTACTCCATCATATAGATGGGCATCTAGCCAGCCTTCAATATAAGCATGTTTCAAAGAATGTAATGGTGCCCTCTGTAAGCGTGCTTTATCCTGATTGAATAATACAGTTCCAACAAGACTGCTACTCCATTTACAGTTCTCATGTAGTTCAAAATGGCTATCACTTCAGGCCTGTTGTGGGTGTGGTCAAAAACTGCTTTGTAACGTGATTTTTGTGAAGAGCAGCACAGATGAGTACAGAAGCACAGCAGTGTCTAGTCTACACTGCACAGTACATACACACGCATATAGCACAAACACAGCATGCATCTAGTGTGCAGTGTTTTCAGCCTTATTAAGGCCAATGATTACAAAAACCATTGATTGCCTACAACACATCCCTGAAATGAACCCCACTCAGAATATGCAGTCAGGTGAAAAAAACCATATGGGAAAACTGGTCCGTCCTCCCTTCAAGAAACAGTGACGCTTTCTGGACCTTTGTATCAGACATTTGCTGATGAAGTTGCTAAATCTCAACCTTATGTTTGATCCCTGAGTCTATGCTGAGACAAATGTGATCCATGACCAAAGCTCAGGGTTTCTGTATATCTCATTAAAACAGTCCTTTTAAGGATTAATGTGTTAATTCACATCTTGTATAAGTGATATACTTCAAGAAACAAAACACTTGCAACTCGTGTATGTTTTTCAAATAAAGTTCTTTTTCTACAGTCATGCTTGAACATGGACCCTTTATATCAGAATGCCAATAAATAAGAAGTAACATAAAAATAAAAGAAATTTCTGCTTTACTTAGGATTCTGGCCACACTGATGAAACACAAAAAAAATGAATCATACAGCTCAATAATACAACTGCGGAGTTAAAATCACTAACTGTGCATATAAAAGATATATCATAGGAAAGAAATTATGCCAATAGCCAGACTTGAACTAGCATATTCAGCCCCAAACAAAACACTAGTCTCCTGCCTGGTCCACTCAGTTATAAGTGAAAAAAGGGTATACAATTGCATGACAGACTTCATCAACACTGTGCCACAAAACCAATCTTGGAAAATTAATTAATAATTTACCCATGTTTATCTTCAAATCAGGTAGACCTGTTTGTGTTGCTGGTTAATAGATGTCTGGTGTAAAAATCTGTAATAAGAAGAAGGCACAGAACAGCCGCACATGTTCAAATATTAGGAAATTATCAATGAGTGAAATTACAATCACAGCTGTACTGTTACATCACTGGAGGTGTGAGCCTCTGAAAATTTTAGGCACTTGATCTTTGTTGCATGGAACATATGTATGTCCACAGACTACCATCAAAAAATTTTACAAGTTAGCTGCAACAGGTGATCAGTTATTGCTATGAAGCAGAAAAGTACGCATGTTTTGTATTGTCACCATCTTGCTGTTCTGCATTCCTAAACATATACATATTCTTCTCTCAACACACAAAACTTACAAACTCTGTCACATTCTACTGGTGTTACACTCACATCAGAAGACTGTATGACCATCACCTTAATATAACTGATAGCAGAAGAGTAACAAATATTTGATGACACATCAAGCTTCACTAAAATTAGTCAAATGATTCAAAATTTAGAGGAGCAGATCACGAAAACAACTGAGCATCAATGGCAGAATCAGTATCCCAGTAATTTAACCTGTTTGCAGCATTATAAATTATATTTAATTTCCTACATGAATGGAATAGAACTACAAACACACAGGAATTCATTAGACAGACACAACAGTATCCAAAGTGAGAATACTATCAACTCACCTAACACAGTTGACACAATCTCGATGAGCATTGTCAACTGCATGTATCAGTCTTCGACAGAGAGGGTCAAACATTAATATGCTCTTCTTCTCACATGCAGCAACCAGAAGAGATCTGAAAAAAGGAAAATAGGAAAAAAGGGACAATTTGTGTTACCACTCTGCGCACAAGTTAAAACATTGTTCCTGATAGCGAATATAATAATCAAACGCTAAAAAACTTACCCATCCGGTGAAAATTCCAAATTGAAGACGCCACCATGCACTGCATGCCTCAAACTTTCACCATGATCCCATGACGTACATGGGAGAATTGAAGAATACAGCCGTTTGGAAAACCTATCGGCATACCCTAAAGGAAACCGCTGACCAATTTCTCTCTGCCTCAGCCAGGAACTGTTGATGATTCTCGCCTTAACCTTCGGCATTGTTTGTGACCTCGACTTTCGAAACGAATCACAAGGTGCTTTACGGATTTTAATAAACAATTATTGTAACGGTACAATCTCTCGGAGACGCAAGATTCGTCTATAACGTGAAAATAGTAATCGAATGAAATTTAATTAACGAGTTTCACCTAAACGACCTATTCAACCTACACCACTATCCAGTCATACCTGTTTACAGTAACACTCCATGTCAACGATCACGACACAGTTGCAATGTAGTGTCACATATATGCTCTGTGGTAGTGTCTATCCTGGTTGGGTTGTCGTTCTGCAGGACTGCCAACTACTCGGATTTGTGTGACGCATCCGACGGATGTGCACACACAGAAGCAGTCCAGTACGAACTGAATTAGTCTGGATGTTTCGAAGTACAATGGCAAGGTGCAATGCTGACAACTCACCAGCATGCCAACGGGGCTACCTACCGGCCAGACGTGGTCTGCTAAACATGGGTCAGAAGCAGACATGCATCATGGATGAAATATGCATCGATAGATATACGAACGTCTATGCCAATTTAAAAAAAAAAAACCCTAACTATACAAACGTGCTGCCATCCATTGGCGGAACGCACATGGGTCAGCGTTAATCCATGCTTTTATTATTAACTTTGAGAACAAGCTTATTGGAAGTTTTAGGTTTCTGTGACCGTGCATCGTGAGCAAATTGTGATGTGAGAGAGAAAACCAACTAGATGCAACAGTTAGATGTTTATTTTTAACAATTTCTCAACATGTTTCGGGCATCATTATGCCCATCTTCAGGAGAACAAGACGTATGTTACTGCATGTGGTGTGCTGCGCTGGTTCTGCTGG
>Ga0131853_10002409_pt1 | contig 33365 bp, 30 predicted proteins | sample TergutLab28metaG_FD_92764 | JGI IMG/M metagenome (GOLD analysis project Ga0131853, IMG submission 92764) | Labiotermes labralis P1 segment gut microbial communities from Petit-Saut dam, French Guiana - Lab288 P1 (version 2) (version 2) | ecosystem: Host-associated > Arthropoda: Insects >... | reverse complement strand
CTTCAAAGTATCATAGGCAATTTACAACAAACAGTTATGTCAATACGAATGGTACCGCTTTCCGGAACATTTTATAAAATGCACCGTATAGTACGTGATATGTGTCGCCAGCTTGGTAAAGATGTTCAACTTGACATTGTTGGTGAAGAAACAGAAGTAGACAAAAACATTACCGAGAGCATTGCAGACCCAATTATGCACATCATTAGAAACTCTATTGATCATGGTGTAGAGTCACCTGATGAACGTAAGGCAAATGGTAAACCTGCAAAAGCTAGAGTTCTTCTTGAAGCAAAAAATGCTGGCGGTGACGTTTTAATTATAATAAAAGATGACGGTCGTGGCATTAACACAGAAAAAGTCCTTAGAAAAGCAAAAGAAAATGGACTTGTAACAAAGCCTGATTACGAGTATACTGATAAAGAAATCCAGCAGTTTATTTTCCTTCCTGGATTTTCAACAAATGACCAAGTTACAGCTTTCTCCGGTCGTGGTGTTGGTATGGACGTTGTAAATTCAAACCTTGAAGTTGTTGGAGGAACTGCAATTGTAGATTCTGTAGCAGGTGAAGGTACAACATTTACTTTGAAGATTCCACTCACACTTGCTATTATTGCTGGTATGAGGGTAGTTGTTGCTGATTCATATTATACAATTCCAATTGTAAACATTATCAAATCCTTTAAAGCTCTGCCGGAAAATCTATTTACAGACCCAAGTGGAAATGAAATGATAACAGAACGTGGCGAGACCTTTAACATTGTTCGTCTTCATGAGTTTTTTGGTATTGAAGGTGCTGTAACAGATATTTGTGAAGGAACACTAGTTATGCTTGAAAACGGTGACAGCAACATTTGCTTACTTGTTGACGACCTTAAAGGTCAACAGCAAGCTGTAGTAAAACCAATGCCGAAATATTTCAGTAAAGTTCGCGGTTTAACAGGTTGTACATTACTTGGCAATGGTGATATTAGTTTAATCATTGACGTTGCTGGTTTCTTTGATAAATAAAGAGGAGGGTTTGACAAAATGGCTGAAGATCAAAATTTAATAGATGGCATAGAACAAGATGACACCATTAAAAATCAATACCTCACCTTTAGAATTGAAGATGAGGACTATGGTGTAGAACTTTCATATGTAAAAGAGATCATTAAAATTAAACCAATTACAAGAGTTCCTGAAATGCCAAGTTTTATTGAAGGTCTTGTAAATCTTCGTGGTGAGTTAATTGGCGTACTTGATGTACGGAAACGCTTTGGAAAACCTTCTAAAGAATATGATGTTGAAACTTGTATCATCGTCATCGTTTATGAAGCATATACTCTTGGCTTAATTGTTGATGCTGTTCAAGAGACAATGACAATCCCAGAAAGCATGATTTCCCCACCACCAAGTGCAAAGCTTAATTTTTCCAACCAATTTATTAGAAATATTGGTAAGGTAAAAGATGATGTAAAGCTATTACTTGATTTAGAAAAGTTTTTATCACATGACGTTTAAATAAAATTGTGTGAATCAAATAAAAAAAGCAACGTTAGGTAGAGATACATCAAACGTTGCTTTTTTATTTGTTAAGAAAATTTTACTTTCTAATTTCATTCCAAGCCTCTTGTAACTTTTTCAAACGGCCAGTCTAAAATTCCTCCAAAGTCGTATATTTCCATAAATCCAAGAGAAGCTAGATCTGCCGCTGCTGCGGCACTTCGTCTTCCGGAACGGCAGTAAACAAAAATTGGTATATTTAAACTTGGCAACTCATTTAAAACACGGCTTGACAATTCTTCTGCTGGAATTAAAACTGCACCTTTAATATGTGATTCATTAAACTCATCGAGCCTTCGCACATCAAGTAAAATAAAATCCTCAAGGGATTGCATTTTTTCTTTTGCTTCTTGTGGGGAAACTACTCTGTTAATTGGTGTCATTTCTTCTTTATACTCCCTTTCATTTCCATAGTCGTCATTTGTGCATCCGACGAAAAGAATATTTATAAATATTGTTAAAATAAAAATTAGTTTATGGATATTAATTCACCTCATCATTAGTTTTTATCAATATACTTCTTACAAGTTAGTACGTCAAGTAAATCGCAGATAAGAAAGTTTGTAGAGCAAACTTTTAACATCAAGTCGTGAATTCCGAAACTTTAGTTTCGGAACAGGAAAATGCATAGCAGTTTTCCTGGCACATAAAAAAAGACCATCTTTTTTGTAAAAAGATAATCTTTATATCTAATAATAATTTTATGCGGATGGCAGAAATTCTTTATTATAAATAATTTTACGTATACTTGCTTCTGATAGACAATACTCATTCATGAGTTCAAAGATTCCTGCTCCATTTTTATATGCTTCCATGATTTTTATGTTGCGTTTATATACATTACTTCTTGCACCGCTTAATTGTCCCCAGCCGATTTTTTCATCATCTTTTTTAGGAACATATATAAGTGCACCACCTGTATATTTTTGTACGGCATCTAAAATATCAGGGGGAAGCACATCCTTGGCATTTACATATTTCAAACTGTAAGACCTCCCTGTGTAAATCTTCGATATATGGGGACTTTTTAAACAGATTTTCATTTTCATACCTCATTTTAATCATCGTTTATTCTCCTTTCGATTTAATTTTTTAAAAGTTTGCCTCGCAAACTTTTTTAAAGAAAGCCAGAGGGGTAAAACTACCCCACTGGCTAGTTAAGCTCTTTTTAGGTTAGAGCAAAAACCACCCTAAATTTTTCAACGTAAATCCACTCCTTTCTTGGGTTGGAATATTTGTAAAAACGTTTGACCGCCTTTACATTTATATAATAACTTTGATTTTGTATTAATGCAATATAATAATTGGCTATAAATGTTTATTATTATTTCTCACAAAATAAAAAGCTGCACCGCTTTAGCGACACAGCTCTTAGACTAAACAGCCCTGTTAACTTTTTCAGACCTTAAACAACGTGTGCAAACTTTTGCTTTGCGAACAGTGCCATTGTCTTCAATAATTTGCACTTTTTTAATGTTTGGTCGCCACATTTTATTTGCACGACGGGATACTTGACTACGGGTAATACTGATTCTATGTCCAGATTGAATACCTTTGTCACACACTTCACATTTTGCCATTATACTTACCTCCAAGTTATACTCTTAAAAAACACAAGCTATATAATAAACTAATTTAGCAAAAAATGCAATATCTTTTGACTATTTTAATGTAGCTTCAATGAAAGCCTTAATTATCGGACTTGGGCGAGTTAGCCTTGATTTAAACTCTGGGTGAAACTGAACCGCTACAAACCACGGGTGGGTACTTGTCGGCAACTCGATTCCTTCCAAATTTAATCCATCAGCAGAAATTGCTGATTCAATTAAACCGTTTTGGATAAAATCATTTCTGTATTGATTATTAATTTTGTAAAGATGGCGGAAACGTTCATATATTAAAGCTTCACCATATGCGTTATTTAAAATTGTTTCCGGAGTTACTTTTATTGGATGTGCTCCTTTACGCATTGTAAGCATTGCTTTTGTTGATGTTACCTCACCACCTTCATCAATATATGGCGGATTAATGCGCTCTGTAATCGGCACTAAGGTTTCCGGGTTATATTCGATTGTATCAGCCTCTTGAAGGTTTAAAATATTTCTTGCAAAATCAATCAATGCACATTGCATTCCAAGACCGATACCCAAAAATGGAATTTTATTTTCTCTTGCATATTTTGCTGCGGAAATAAGCCCCGGGATTCCTCTGTCACCATAACCACCCGGCACTAAAATTCCTTTTAATTTTCCAAGCATTTTTGATGCATTTTTGTCATTTAATTTTTCTGCATTAATCCACTCAATTTCAATTTTGCGGTCGCAATGGATTCCTGCATGTTTTAAAGCTTCAACAAGTGACAAATATGCATCTGGAAACTCAGTATATTTCCCTACAAGTCCAATTTTTAGTTCATCTTTTAAATCATTTACTTTTGTGCAAAGGGTTGCCCACTCTTTTAAATCAGGTTTACCAGGGTCAAGATTTAAACGCTTACATACAACTTCTGCAAAATTTTCTTCTTCTAATAAAAGAGGAACTTCGTATAAACAGCTCACATCTATATTTTCAATAATACAAGAAGGGTCAACGTAACAAAACTTTGAAAGCTTGTCCCTAATTTCGTCAGAAAGGGGCTGCTCGGTACGGCATACAAGTGCATCCGGTTTTATACCAAGTCCCAATAAATCCTTTACAGAACGCTGCGAAGGTTTTGTTTTCATTTCATGGGCAAAACCTAAATAAGGTAAGAGTGTTACATGAATATACATTACATTGTTGTAACCAACTTCATGCATTGTTTGGCGGATTGCTTCTATAAAAGGTAAACTTTCGATATCACCAACTGTGCCGCCAATTTCCGAAATAACGATATTTGATTGATTTGTTTGACTCGCACGATAAATCCGCTCTTTTATTGCATCTGTAAAGTGTGGTATAACTTGGATAGTGTTTCCGCCATATGCACGGTTTACTTCTTTTTGCAAAACTTCTGCATAAATTCTTCCTGCTGATACACTGTTTGCAGTACTTAGGTTTTCGTCAATAAATCTTTCATAGTGTCCAAGGTCAAGGTCAACTTCTGCACCGTCCTCTGTTACATAAACCTCACCATGTTGATATGGGCTTAGTAAACCCGGGTATTGATTCATGTATGGGTCAAATTTTTGAATTGTAACTTTGTAACCACGAGCTTTTAGTAAACATCCGAGCGAGGCTGCGGTTATCCCTTTTCCAAGACCAGAACATACACCCCCGGTCATAAAAATGTACTTTGTTTCCATATAAATTAATCCCCTTTCGATTATGTATTCTTAGCCTCTAAGAATTTTTTAAAATTTTTTGGTAATGGTGCTTCAAAAGTTTCACCTGTTGGTATCTTTATTTTATAACAATGTAAGAGTTGAGAGTTACTATATCGTGACTTTGAACCCCCGTATTTTTTATCACCTGTTAGCGGATGCCCAATAGATGCAAGGTGAGCTCTAATTTGATGCGAACGCCCTGTGACTAACCTAACTTCCAAAAGAGTATGATTTTTAAATACTGCTTTTATTTCATATGAAGTTATAGCTATTGTTTCATTTTTTTTAGTTTCAGTTGATATTAGCGAAATTTTTGCTATGTTTCTAATTTCATCTTTGTTATAAATACCTTCTAAAGTTTTGTTATCCCCTACTTCACCAACAATACCATCAACTACGGCATGATAAACTCTATCTATTTCCTGATTCTTAAACATTAAATTTATTTTTTGAAGTGTAAACAAGTTTTTGCCGCAAACTACTAAACCACTTGTGTTTACATCAAGCCTATTGCATAAAGCCGGTGTAAAACTTGATTCGCTGTCATATGATTTGTTTTCCTGCAAATAAAAAAGCACCCTTGCAAGCAGGTGGTCATTATTTATGTCCCCTGCTCCGCCTTGTGAAGGAAGTCCTGCCGGTTTGTTTACTATAAGTAAATTTTCATCTTCAAATATAATTCCTGTTAATGGTTTTGCCTTTTTAAAAACCTTTGCGGTTCTTAAATCCCTAATCGTTTCCTCTGAAATATATAATTTTAACTCATCACCAATTTGTAATATTTCATTACCGCTTGCTTTACTGGCGTTTAGTTTGATTCTTTTTTTACGCAAAAGTTTGTAAATAAGCGAATGTGGTGCATTATTTAGATATGCAAACAAAAATTTATCTAAACGGCGGTTTGAGTTTTCAACAGTTATTAAAATGTTCATGAGTTTTTATGCTGCCATAAAAGGTACGAATTCATAAATGCGTCAATATTTCCGTCCATTGCCGATTGTACATTTCCTGTTTCTTCATTTGTACGATGATCCTTAATTAAAGAATATGGATGGAAAACATATGAGCGGATTTGACTGCCCCATGCATTGTCCTTTGTTTCCCCACGAATACCGGAGAGTTTATTCATATGCTCCTCTTTTTGTTTAAGGTAAAGTTTTGATTGAAGCATTTTCATTGCACGGTCACGGTTTTGGATTTGGCTTCTTTCGTTTTGACACTGAACTACTATTCCGGATGGGATATGAGTGATTCTTATTGCAGATTCTGTTTTATTTACATGCTGTCCGCCAGCACCACCACTCCTGTATGTGTCTACTTTTAAATCTTCCGGATTTATTTCAATAGTACCTGCCTCATCAATCTCCGGCATTACATCACATGACGCAAACGAGGTATGCCGCCGTCCGCCGGAATCAAATGGTGAAATACGGACTAAACGATGAATCCCTTTTTCGCTTCTCATATAGCCAAAAGCATTATCCCCATTTATTTGAAAGGTAACAGACTTGACCCCTGCTTCATCACCATCAAGAAAGTCTAATATTTCAAACGAGAAACCACGTTTTTCTGCCCATTTGCTATACATACGTAAAAGCATCCCCGTCCAGTCGCATGATTCTGTACCACCTGCACCGGGGTGAAGTGTAACAATGGCATTGTTTATATCATATTCTCCACTTAACAACGTTTCAGTTCTTAATCTTTCATAAGCTTCAATAAATTCTTCTGACGCTTGTTTTGCCTCCGGGATTAGGCTTTCGTCTTCAGCCTCAATCCCCATTTCAGCTAAGGTTAATGCATCTTCAAAAAAACCCTCTATTTTTTCAAAAGAACCTACTTTATTTTTTAGGATTTTTAACCTTTTTAGTACTGTTTGGGAATTTTTTTGGTCGCCCCAAAAGTTCGGGTCATGGGTTTTTGTTTCGAGCTCTTCTATTTCGTTACGAGAATTTGCGAGGTCAAAGTGAATCTCCCATTTCGATTAGTTTTGCCTTGTACGGATTTAGGGTACGTTTTAGTTCTTCAAGTACAAGCATTTTTTCACTTCCTTTATTTTAAATATTAATTACGAAACCTTATTAACACAACATTGCTTAAACTTCTTCCCACTACCGCATGGGCAAGGGTCATTTCTTCCCACTTTATTTTCTGCTCGTCTTTGAGGTTTTTTTACTGTATTTTCTTTTGCACCGCTGCTTGTAAACATTTCTTCTTTTTTGACAGCTTGCTGCATTTCAGGCTGTCTTTCTTCTGTTAGAGCAACATTAAAAAGTCCAAGAACTGTATCACGCTGGATATTGTTACCCATTTCATCAAACATATCAAAGCTCAAGTGCTTGTACTCAACAAGTGGGTCACGCTGTGCATATGACCGCAAGCTTATGCCTTGACGCATTTGATCCATTTCATCTATATGATCCATCCAACGTTTGTCAATTGAACGCATAAGAACAATACGTTCTATTTCACGCATACGCTCCGGTACTATGTCTTTCTCACGTTTGTTATAGATGCCTACAGCAATTTCATAGATATCATCAACAAGCTTTTCCTTTGTTATTGTATCAAGGTCTTCTTGTGATGGAACTTCTACAGGTTTATGAATAATCGGCAGCATACTTTCATTTATTGCCTTAAAATCCCACTCTTCTGGCGATTGTGCTTGTCCATCAGTGATTCCGGCATCAACAGCACGAGTTACTACAGCTTTAATCATTTTTAGAACTTGCTCGCTCAAATCTTCCCCATTAATTACTCTATTTCTTTGATTATAAATAATCTCACGCTGCTCATTCATTACTTGGTCATACTGCAAAAGGTGCTTACGTATACCAAAGTTATTTCCTTCAACTTTTTTCTGTGCATTTTCAATAACTTTTGTAAGCATACCATGCTCTAAAACATCATCATCTTTTAACCCACCAAGAGTCATAATCCGTTTCATACGATCACCGCCAAAAAGACGCAATAAATCGTCCTCGGCTGAAATATAAAACCTTGAGTCCCCCGGGTCGCCTTGCCGCCCTGCACGTCCACGTAGCTGGTTATCAATCCTTCTTGATTCATGGCGTTCTGTTCCAATTATTTTTAGTCCGCCAAGGGCTTTGACACGTTCATATGCCTCTCCTCTTTGTTGTTTACCTTCTTCGCCCCCAAGTCCTATATCTGTTCCACGACCTGCCATGTTTGTTGCAATTGTTACACTACCTTCTTGGCCTGCCAACGCAATAATTTCCGCTTCACGCTCATGATGTTTAGCATTTAAAACTTCATGTTTAACACCCTCACGCTTTAAAAGCGAACTTATCAACTCCGATTTTTCTATACTTACTGTACCAACAAGAACCGGCTGACCTTTTTCATAAGCTTCTTTTACGTCTTTTACTATTGCACGATATTTTCCTTCCTCTGTACGGAAAATAACATCTGATTTATCATTTCTAATCATTGGTAAGTTTGTTGGGACTGCTACAACATCAAGACCATAAATTTCTCTAAATTCGCCTTCTTCTGTGATTGCAGTACCTGTTGCGCCTGCTTTTTTAGTGTATTTATTAAAGAAATTTTGAAAAGTGATTGTAGCGAGTGTTTTGCTTTCACGTTGTACTTTTACGTTTTCTTTTGCTTCAATTGCTTGATGAAGCCCATCGCTGAAACGGCGACCAGGCATAAGACGACCTGTGAACTCATCAACGATTAGTATTTCATCATCTTTATTTACATAGTTTATATCACGATGCATGTTGTAGTTTGCTTTTAGTGCATTATTTATAAAATGTTGGATTTCTGTATTTTCCGGGTCAGAAAGGTTTTCTATTGCAAAATATCTTTCTGCTTTTTCTACACCTTCCCCCGTTAATGTTACTGCTTTCTTTTTTTCGTCAACAACAAAATCCCCTTCTTCTTCTACCTCTTGACGCATTAAGGGGTTGTTTAAAGCTTCCTCCTCATTTACTATACGACCTTTTTTAAGGTTTTTTGCAAACTGGTCAGCCACTTTGTAAAGCATTGTTGACTTTCCGCTTGGACCGGAAATAATAAGCGGAGTACGAGCCTCGTCTATTAAAATCGAGTCAACTTCATCTATTATTGCAAAGTTTAAACCTCGTTGAACTTTATCTTTTTCAAAAACAACCATGTTGTCACGAAGATAGTCGAAACCAAGTTCATTGTTTGTTGCATATGTTATATCACATGCATATGCTGCACGTCTTTCTTCCGGTTTTAAATCATGGACAATACAGCCTACCGTAAGCCCAAGATACCCATATAAGACACCCATAAGTTCTGCGTGATATTTTGCTAAGTATTCGTTTACCGTTACAAGATGTGCACCAAGCCCCGAAAGTGCATTTAGATAAAGTGGAAGCGCAACTGTTTGAGTTTTACCTTCACCTGTTTTCATTTCTGCTATGCGACCTTGATGCAGGACTGTACCACCAATAAGCTGTACACGAAAGTGACGTTTTCCGGTAAGTCTTGTTGTTGCTTCACGAAACACTGCATAAGCTTCCGGCAAAAGGTCATCCAGTGTTTGACCGTCTGCTAAGCGACGTTTAAATTCTGCTGTTTTACCACGAAGCTCTCCTTCTGACAGCCTTTGCATTTCAGATTCTAAATCTTCAATCCTATTTATTGTTGGGGTCATACGTTTAATTTCTTTGTCGCTATAGTTACCAAATATTTTTTCTAAGATTCCCACTGTTACACCTCTGATGTGATATAATAAATTGTCTAAGACTTTGTCCGTAGTAGTGTAACAGTTGATTGTTTACAGTGCAAGGGGTAGATATAAGTGTATTTAAAAGGGAGATAGTTAAATGTTTAATTTTAACCCACAAATTAATCCATACTCGTCAAAAAGAAATCTACACTATGCATACAAAGGAATGGTTGCAACTTCTCAACCACTTGCAGCCCAGGCAGGTTTACAAATTATGCAAAAAGGTGGAAATGCAATTGACGCTGCAATTGCAACAGCTGCGTGCCTAACCGTTGTTGAGCCAACATCAAATGGAATTGGCAGTGATGCTTTTGCAATCGTTTGGATAGACGAGAAAATGTATGGTTTAAATGCAAGCGGAAAATCACCAAAAAGTATATCAATTGAAAAAGTACGTGCGTTAGGTTTTGAGGAAATGCCTAAGCTAGGTATGATTCCAATTACTGTCCCCGGAGCCCCGGGTGCATGGTCGGCACTTTCTGAGCGGTTTGGAAAACTGCCCCTTGCAGAGTGTCTTGCCCCTGCAATTGATTATGCCAGAAATGGGTTTGCTGTCTCTCCAACTGTTGCAAAATTTTGGAACATAGCAAGCGTTGTTTACAGCAACAACGCAAAAGGTAACGAGTTTAAATCTTGGTTTGATACATTTAACATTAATGATAACGCCCCGTCCACCGGTGATTTAGTAACTTTAAAAGACCACGCAAACACCCTTGAAGAAATCGGTGCAACAAACGCAAAAAGTTTCTATCGTGGTGATCTTGCAAAAAAAATCTCCAGTTTTATAAAAAAACATGGAGGCTTTTTGACAGAAGATGATTTAAGTAACTTTAAACCGGAGTGGGTTGACCCAATAAGTATAAACTACAAGGGATATGACATTTGGGAGCTTCCCCCAAATGGTCAAGGACTTATTGCACTTATTGCATTAAATTTTGCAAATAGTATAAACGTTAGTGATAAGGATAATGCAGAGTTATATCACATGCAGTTTGAAGTTATAAAATATGCATTTGCAACAGGAAAAAAATATATCACCGACCCAAACTTTTCAAACATTAACTACAAAGAATTTTTAACAAAAAAATATGCAGACAAATTTTACGGTGAAATTGATTTAAGTAGAGTACATGACCCAAAAATTATTCCACCAAATAAAAGCGGAACTGTATATTTAGCAACAGCAGACGGTGACGGTAACATGGTAAGTTTCATACAAAGTAACTACATGGGTTTTGGCAGTGGAATTGTTATTCCAAACACAGGAATTGCAATGCAAAACCGAGGAGCAGATTTTAGTTTAGACAAAAATCATGTAAACGCCCTTTCCGGTAGCAAAAAAACATACCACACAATTATTCCAGGATTTATGACAACTAAAGGAAAAGCAATTGGACCTTTTGGAATCATGGGTGGATATATGCAACCGCAAGCCCATTTTCAAGTAATAATGAATATGATAAGTTTTGGAATGAACCCACAAGCTGCTCTTGATGCCCCTCGCTGGCAGTGGATAAACGGCAAGTATTTTGATATAGAAAACCATTTCCCAAAGCATATTGCCGAAGAACTTATAAATAAGGGTCATATAATAAAAATGCAGATAGATTCCTCGTCATTTGGAAGAGGGCAAATTATTCTGCGTGACCCCAAAACCGGGGTTTTGATTGGCGGAACAGAATCTCGTTGTGATGGTACTATTGCAAGCTGGTGATAACTGGAGGGGAAAAGTTCAAATGCGTGATTTATATAAAAAAATAGACAGTTTAATTACCAAGTTAAATTTCGATGAAATATGGAAGGGCTTCACACCTTGCGATTTTGCACTTTATAATAAAGAAACAGTATTTTTAAAAAATGAAGAAATCCCGCCAGATGAACGCTACATGGGGAACACGGCAAAAATAATAGATGGTAAACCTATAGCAATCTGGCATGTTTCAGATGCTCCAAAAGTAGACCCAGAAACTCTGGCAAGCAAAGTTGTCCATGAAATGTTTCATGGCTTTCAAATGAGTCAAGGAGATACTAGGTGGGCAGATGAATTTAAGTTATTTGCTTACCCAAGAGATTTGGATAACTATGAACTAAAACTTGCCGAAAACCACTATCTTGCAAAAGCAATGGAGGAAAATTGCCAAACAAGCTTTGAGCAATTTTCAACTATTCGTCGTGCAAGAAAACGTTTAATTGGAGATTTTATTATTGAAGAATTTAAGACTGAAACACTTGAAGGAACAGCAACATATGTAGAGCTTATGGCGTTAAAACAAATTTCGCATGAAAAATTTGTTGACGCTGTAGAAAAACATATAAAAATAATTCGCAACCCTGAAAAACTTTTTAATATTCGAGATATTTCATACAGTGTGGGTGCAATGCTTTGTATAGCATTAAAAGTAATGGGAATTAATTTTCATCATGAACTTACAGAAACTCGTACACTGTTTGAGTTAATTGAACTAAAGCCAAATATTGTTGAAACAAAATTTGAAACTTTCCAAAGTGAGTTGCAAAAACGTTTTGACGATTTCCACAAATCACATTCAAATAAGGTAAGTGTTAAAAAACAAATTACAGGTTTCGACCCAATGAATATGGTTCGTCTTGGTGATGAAATATTGTGCGAACATTTTGTTTGTCTTGATGATTTGATTATTGATGGTAAAGTGCTTTTGATTATGGAAAAAAATTCGTTTTATGATGTTGTTTCTTACTTAAACTAGTTTTGTCATGGCAAATATAATCATTATTTTTGGTTTGTTAGATTTTTTGTTAGAACTACTATTTTCCAGAATAAATTTGTTGACATGATAAAATCCCCGAAAACGTAGTATTTTCAGGGATTTTAAGGTTATTGCGGAGGCACGGAATGCCCCTTGTTTACGCTCTTTTTTGAAGAAGAAAACGGGCAACGTTTTTTACGGTAAACCCAGCTATATAGCCATCATAAGGTATTCCCAGCCATCGGATTCAATAACCTTATTGAAACCTAATGACTGCATTGCTTTTGACGCTTCGCTATTTTGTGATTGCGGTGAAACAAGCGTGGCTATGCCCAGCATTTTGGCTTGACGCTTTGTTTCGTCCATGAGTTTTTGCATAATCACATGGCTGTCACCCTCGGTTGCGGTGAAATTATTATCCCACACAAAACCAAGGGGAATCCATGTCGGCTTTGACATCGGCAAAGACATTATAACCTTGCCGTCAACTTCTGCCACCAGCTCGAAGCCTTCTCTCTTTTTGTAGAGGTCAACATGATACTGAATTTTGTCCTCGGTGATTTGTTTGGGTGTCATTGCGCTGTAGACGTTTTCCCATAAATCCTGTATATCGCTTTCGCAGATATGACGGATTACGATTTTTGAATTTTCCATGATAGTAATGCCCCTTTCGGCGGTTTTCATTTTTCGTGAATGTGCTTGAAATTCCTTTGGTGTACATCCGAACACGGCAGTAAAAGCCTTCGTGAACCCAGCGTGTGTGTCAAAGCAATATTCCATCGCAACATCACAAACATTAAAATCGTTGCAGAGTTCCTTCGATGCGGCCTGTATGCGTTCGTTGCGTGTATACTCCATAATCGAAAGACCTGTAGCAGTTTTGAACTCCCTCGCCAAATGAAATGCTGAATAGCCGATACTAATAGCCAAATCATTAAGCGAAAATTCTTCCTTCAAGTGTTCGCTGATGAACGCCTTGGCTTTGTTGATGTGTGCCCAATCCATGCGACACCTCCTTCCGCACTGTGGATTAAGTATATCATGTGGTGCGGTTATTTCTTATCTCGGATTGCTGTTACACGATTATCATATGACTGACCCGAAATTTTACTGTTGGATGATTTCATATGGTATACTTGTCCTAATCGAACGGAAAGGGTAAGCATATGGCTTGGCCGACACATATCGTAGCCGCTGCTGGCTATGTTGAGGATAGGAATGGTAATCTTCTGCTGGTTAAAACCCACCACAGGGGCTGGGACACTCCGGGTGGTCAGATTGAGAATGGGGAGAGCTTGGAAGAAGGCGTGTTGCGAGAAATTTTTGAAGAAAGTGGAATAACAGCTACCGTTCGGTGCTTGATAGAGATTTACTCCAATGTTGGTGAACATCTTGGGCATGATAGCAAAACCCATGTGCCTACAAAGGTGACGCTCGATTTCATCTGTGATTATGTTGAAAGGGAGCCAACACCGTCTGAGGAAATAAGCGAAGTAATGCGGATTCCCAAAGAGGGAGTTATGCAATATGTTACTGCTTCGGCAATGCGGTTTAGGTTTGAAAAGGCGTTAAATTTTGACGGTAAAGTTTCTTATGGCTCATATGTAACGAAACCAGAGTCTAATATTCGGACGGATAGAATCGTTTAGGGAGGGATATGGTATGAAATTACTTGTAATTCGGCACGGTCAATCGGAGGGTGATATTACGGGCGTAATTGAGGGGCGTTATGATGCTCCCCTTACCGAATTGGGAATCAAGCAAGCGAAGTTAATGGCTGATTGGGTTGCCGAAAAATATAGCATTGATAAAATATTTGCAAGCCCATTAAAACGAGCAAGTACGGTGGCTGAAATTTTAAGCAAACGAATCAATTTAGATATTGTGTATGATGATGACATCATGGAATGGAATACGGGGCTTATTTCGGGCTTATCAAAAGAAGAAGCACGGGCGAAATATCCCAACCCCGAAGTTAAATATCCACACACCGCTGTTTACGAACAGGAGAGTGACATTCAACTGCGGATGAGGGCTGAAACCGTTTTATCACGGCTTATAAATGAAAACCCATCTGATTCAACCATTGCTGTTGTTTCGCACGGTCTATTCATTTGGAATCTTGGGTACAGTTTTTTAAGACTGCCCGTTACATCAAATTTAGTCAAATTTCCTATTGGCGATACAGGAATACACGAATGGCACATAGAAGGTGAAAACAGGACAGTCGTTCATGTTAATCAGCGATGGCATTTAGAGGGCTTATCAGCCACGGATTATGCCAATTCTCGGTAATATTTGGATAGGAGACCAATTATATGTAGCATAGTCCCGCACCCTTAAGTGCATCACCGACAAAGAAATAGACTGGATAGCATTAATTGCTGAACTCAGCAAGGATGCTGAAATTTTGATGGGCGAAAACGGTGGCACTCGTGAAATCGTCCAAAAATATGTCTCTAAAATAATATTGTCCGACACGACTGTAGAAATCACAGGCATGTCGGACAAGTACGTCAGTAGTCATGATTGCGGAGGCAGGATTTGAACCTACGACCTTCGGGTTATGAGCCCGACGAGCTACCAGACTGCTCCACTCCGCGTCGACAAAAAAGATAATATCATAAACCAAAAATAAATGCAAGCATTTTTTACTGCATTTTTTTTATTACTTGCGTTTTCCAATTTATTTAAGTATATTAGATACAAAATCTAAGGTTTTGTCAAAGGTAAGGAGAAATTTTATGGACGAAGATAAATATAATGAATATCCGCTGGAGTCTAGCCTAACTGGTGACGACGACTATGAAAACTATGAAAACGATTACCCTCTTGTGAGAAGTGAGTATGAGTTTGAAAGCGAAGACGATGATGAAGCACCACTTGATATAATAAGCAACGATCTAAGCGAGAATACTCGCAAAGTACGCTCGCTTAGCAGACGTGAAACAATTGAAAAAATTGCTAAAGAACAAGAAGAAGGAATTTTACGCCAACCAAGTAGCAGAATTGAACTTGACCCTCGTATTGCGGCAAGCCGATTGGGGAAACTTGGTGATAGTTATACTAAAAAAACACCCGGGAAACGCCGCCCAACAAATGGCAGTGATGACTTAAACAGCACCAAGCAAAATAAATTAGATTCTCATAGCAAATACAAACAACGTAAGACGATGTTTGCTGCATTTTATATTGTTCTTACTTTAATGGCCGTTGGTGTATGCTTAACAGTCTTTGCTATTGTTTTCCAAAACATCATGGATAATCCTCCTGTTATTGGCGGAGTTCCTACACCAAGCCCAACGCCTGAGTTTAGCACTACAAACAGACCAAACATGCAACAACAAACAGCACTAATTACAGGATCTAGTAGCATAAATAATGTCCGTACACTTACTTTGATGGATACTTCAAACGCCAGATCTGAAGAGTTTACACTTTCAGAAAGCGCAAGGCTTAGCAACCGCTTTGATATGCCAATAACTTTTGCTGAACTTCGTGTTGGGCATATTGTTGACATTTCCTTTGATGCTCAAAATAATGAAATTTCTGTGCTTAATTTTAGTGTTCATTCAAGAGAAATTTCATCACGTACCAATGTAGAAATTGATATGGATAGACGCTTAATTACTGTTGGTGCTGAAACATTTAACTGGAATAGCCAAACACTGATTCTCCATCGTGGAGAGCCGTTTCCAATTACGTCAATAAGACCCGAAGATTCTGTAACAACAGCTGTAATTGGTGATACAGCTTGGCTTATTCAAGTTGATGCCGGTCATGGTTTTCTTGAGCTTGTAAACACAGAACGAGTCATTAACGGTACAATAATGATTGGTACAAATTTGATGTTAACAATTGATGAAGTTGTAGAAAAGGAGACCCCTTTAGTTATTTCGGAAGGAACGCATAGAGTAATCATTGAAGGTGACAATATTGAATCATTTATTGATAATATAACTGTCGAGCAAGGGCAGATAACAACTATAAATCTTGCAGACATTGATTTTCGTATGGCTCTATTTAACATTGTAACAGTTCCTATTGACGCTGATATATTTATAAATGGCGAACTTCATGACCGTAATGACGGTGTTCCACAGCTAGAATTTGGTGAACATCATATTAGAGTTGAACGTGAAGGTTTTATTCCACAAGAACAAACTATCGAAATTATTAGACTTGTTGACACAATTACTTTTACACTTGATGAAATTGTTATTGAAAGTTTTATTATTATTAACACCGTACCAAGCTATGCACAAATTTTTATTGATAATGTTTTTGCCGGCACATCACCTCTAACTCAATCTGTAGCATCAGGAAATATTCGCATTACAGCTCGGATGGAAGGATATGATGATAGGTCTATCGAGTTTACAGTTGCTCCCGGTGAGGAGGCTACCAGATTTATCATTCTTGATCCATTAAACCTATTACCGCCTACCCCGCCGCCTATAACTGACCTGCCTGATGTTGACCCATTCCCGGAAGATACACAACCGCCGGAGCTTCCAACTTTGCCAGATGAATATGAAGAAATATTACTGCAGCAGGAAACCCCTAATGATTCAAACCTCCCGGATATTGAAGATGAAGATGACCCATTTGGTGGTGGCTGATAATGGATTTTGATATTCAAAAAGAATTAAAAAACCTGCCAACCTTGCCCGGCATATATATAATGAAGGACATCAATGGAGTAATAATTTATGTTGGCAAGTCAAATAACTTAAAAAACAGGGTAAAAAGCTACTTTCAAAAATCTCAAAGCGACCCAAAAACAATTCATTTGGTTAACCATATCAATCACTTTGAATATGTAGTAACAGATAATGAAAGTGAAGCATTTATTTTAGAAAGTAATCTAATTAAACTTCACTGCCCAAAGTTTAACATTCGCTTAAAGGACGATAAAGCATACCCTTATATAAAAATAACAAAGGAACGTTTACCAAGGATTTTATATTCTCATAAAAGGCGAAAAGACAAAGCAAAATACTATGGACCATTTATTTCAAGAATGAGAATAAAGGAACTTTTGGAACTTGCTCATCGTTTATGGCCTTTGCGAAGGTGCAGCAAAGTTTTTCCAAGAGATTTTAACAAATCACGACCATGTTTAAATCATCACATAGGGCAATGCAAAGCACCTTGTAATCATTTGCTTGATGAAGAAACATACAATCAATATGTAAAAGAGGCAGAAAATTTTATCCAAGGTAAGGACACAAATGTTAAGGACCGACTAAAAAAAGAAATGCAGGAAGCTGCTGAATCTATGGAATTTGAAAAAGCAGCTGAACTTAGGGACATATTAAATGCCCTTGATACGCTAAAAGAAAAACAAAAGGTCGAAACCGGTGGAGAAGACAGAGACGTAATAGCAATAGCCAGAAATAATAACGAAGCATTACTGCAAATATTTTTTATACGAAATGGAAAGCTCTCTGGTCGTGAACATTTTATGATGGAAACAACAGAAAGCGACAGTGATGGGGATATTTTGTCAGCATTTTTAAAACAGTTTTACAGCGAAGCTGCTTTTATTCCAAAGGAAATTGTTATTATTGATGAACCATCAGAAAAAAGTGAAATATCATCATGGCTTAGCATTCTTGCAGAGCGGCAAGTTTTAATTAAAGTTCCGCAAAAAGGTGAAAAACATGGAATGGTTAAACTTGCTAAAACAAATGCGGAGCTAACTCTTTCCCAATTTGGCGGACATATTAAAAAGGAAAATGAACGAAATCAAAAAGCTTTAGATGAAATTTGCGAAGTCTTAAACATGGAAAATTTAAGCCGCATTGAAGCATACGATATTTCAAACACACAAGGTTTTGAATCTGTTGGATCCATGATTGTTTTTGAAAATGGGAAATCAAAAAATAGCGATTACAGGAAATTTCGACTGAAAACTGTAATTGGTCCTGATGATTATGCTGGGATGGAAGAAATAATTAAAAGACGTTTAAAAAGATATAAAGAAGATCATGCTTCATTTTCAAAAATGCCTGATGTAATTTTTGTCGATGGCGGCAAAGGGCAAATTAGTGCAGCGCAAAAGGCTTTAAGCGAAGTGGGTGTTTCCGTGCCGGTATGTGGAATGGTTAAAGACGATCGCCACCGTACAAGAGGACTTTTGTACAACAATGAAGAAGTGACTCTACCAAAATCAAGTGAAGGTTTTAAACTAATCACTCGCATACAAGACGAAGTTCATCGTTTTGCCTTGGAATATCACAAAAAACTGCGTGCTGACAGTCAAATTCGCTCACTTCTTGATGACATATCAGGTATAGGAGCAACAAGACGAAAAGCACTTATGAAACATTTTAAAAGTATGGAAGCAATAAAAAATGCAACGATTGAGGAACTAACAAGTGCACCTGCAATGAATAAAAAATCAGCAGAAGCTGTTTATGATTTTTTTAAACAAAATTCTTAGAGCAGAATAACTGGGGGAAAATCCCTCAGACACCCTTATTTTTTGGAGGTTTTTATAATGGAAGCGATCAAATCAGTTTTAGTACAAGAGTATGTATACGAAAGTGACGCAACTGGTGATTATAACACAGTACGTGTATCATTAGACATCACAGAAATGGAAGAAATCGTAACACTTAAACCAGAAATTAACATGACCCTTGCAGAAGTTGAAAGAGTACTAGTTGGTTTTGAACAGGATGTACTAAAAAAAATGGGTATGGCACTTGAGGGTAATTATCCAGCACGCCTTGACTATAAAGGAAACTTGTTAAAAATTGCATTTAGTGACGACCACAAAGTTAAAGGTATTTCACCTCTATGAACAGTATTCAAGCAAGTGGTGCATTTAATACACCGGGAACTGGTTACACAGTTCCCCTTTCTCAAGTTGTTTCAGAATTTAATTTGGATTTAGTTACGCCTGCCGTTGATGTTGAAACCAAAGTATTAACTCAAGCAAATATCAACCGTCCTGCATTACAGCTTTCCGGTTTTTTTGATTATTTTGACCCGGCAAGATTACAAATCATAGGAATGGTTGAGCACACTTATTTGCAAAAACTTGATGATAAATTCCGCAAAGATAATCTAAGACGTATTTTCCAGCATCGAATACCGGCAATTGTTATTTGCCGTAAGCTTGGCATTTTTCCAGAAATGCTTGATTATGCAGAGAAATATGATGTACCAATTTTATCTACAAGCTATCAAACAACAGATTTTATAAGTGAAATAATTCGTTGGATGAAGGTACAACTTGCACCAAGAATAACAATGCACGGCTGTTTACTTGATATTTATGGTGTAGGTACACTAATTGTTGGTGAAAGTGGTGTTGGAAAAAGCGAAACTGCCTTAGAGCTTATTAAGCGTGGGCATCGTTTTATTGCTGATGATGCTGTTGAAGTGCGTCGTGTTTCCTCTGAAACACTTATTGGCTCATGCCCGGAAAATATTCGGTATTTTTTAGAACTTCGTGGCATAGGTATCATTGACATTATGCAAATGTTTGGGGTTCAGTCTATTAAACCTACACAAGCAATTGATTTGCTTATAAACCTTGAGCTTTGGGATCCATCAAGGATTTACGACCGTATAGGTCAACAAGAAGAAAGCACAGAAATTCTTGGGAATCAAATAAACTCTCACTCAATACCAATTCGCCCGGGGAGGTCACTTGCTATTATTTGCGAATCGGCAGCAATAAACCACCGCCAAAAGAAAATGGGCTATAATGCTGCAGAAGCTTTGACAGAAAGAGTAATGAAAAATATTAATGGGGGTATGAAAATCCATGATGTCTATTAAGGATATTTTTCCAGCCTTACAAGACTACTGTTTTCATGAAGAAGATTTAAAAAACTATACTTCATTCCGCATTGGCGGACCTGCTGAAGTTTTGATTAAACCAAAAAGCAAAAACGACTTAATAAAAATTTGGGAAAAGTGTAAGGAAAATAACATCTCATTAACCATTCTTGGAGACGGCTCAAATGTTCTTGTTTCAGATAATGGTATACGAGGTGTTGTTGTTATTACAAATGGTATGAATAAAATTGAAATAAAAGAAAATTGCAGAGTTTATGCTGAGGCCGGTGCAAGGCTTTCAAAGGTTGCGGAAACAGCATGTATAAATTCATTAAAAGGTCTCGAATTTGCATCGGGAATCCCCGGTACAATTGGAGGCGCAGTATACATGAATGCCGGTGCATATGGGCATGATATTAGTGAGTTTTGTGAAACAGTTACCCTCCTAAATAGCGAAGGAGAAATCATATTTAAACCAGCAAATGAAATGAACTTTGATTATCGTAAAAGCTATGCAGCTGAAAATAATGTGATAATTCTCGGTGCGACACTTAAACTAAGCCAAGGAAATATGAGCGAAATTAGAGAAGAAATGAAGACATTAAACAAAAAGCGCAAAGATTCTCAGCCCTTAGATAAACGAAGTGCTGGAAGCACTTTTAAACGCCCTAAAGAATATTTTGCCGGTAAATTAATAGAAGAAAGCGGTTTAAAAGGATTTAATATTGGTGATGCAAAGGTTTCTGAAAAACATGCAGGGTTTGTTATAAATGATGGAAACGCCACCGCAAAAGATGTGGTTCAGCTTATGGAGTTTATAGCCAAAAAAGTTTATGAAAATTATAATGTAAAACTTGAACCGGAAGTAAGAATCCTCGGGGGTTAGAATGAAAATTGTTATAGTCACAGGCATGTCTGGTGCAGGAAAAACTACAGCTCTTAAAATATTTGAAGACGCTGGTTTTTATTGTGTTGATAACTTGCCTCCAGCACTGATGGGGGATTTTGCAACTTTATGTGTCAAACGAAAAATGGGGATTTCTCAAGTTGCTTTAGGAATTGATATTCGTGGGGGAAAAATGTTTGACGATTTTAATGCTGGTCTTGACGACCTTAAACACATTGGAATCGAATATTCAATTTTATTTCTGGATTCATCAGATGATACACTTCTTAATAGATACAAAGAAACGAGACATGTACATCCATTGGCAAAAAATGATTTAATTAGTGTTGGAATAAAAAAAGAACGGGCAAAACTTGAAGATGTAAAAGAAAAAGCGACTTATATCTTGGATACAAGCCGAATACTTCCACGGGTTTTAAAAGAAAAATTAAACCGTCTTTTTAATGGAGAAAAAGACCCTGGCAAACTTATGATAAATTTACTTTCCTTTGGCTTTAAACATGGCATACCTGAGGAATCGGATCTTGTTTTTGATGTGCGCTTTTTACCTAATCCTTTTTATGACCCAGAATTAAAACATCAAACAGGCTTGGGCGACCCTGTGAGGGATTTTGTCATGAGCCATGACATTAGTGTCCGTTTTCTGGAAAGCCTTCATGCAATGTTAAATTTTTTAATACCTCACTATATTAGCGAAGGTAAAAATCAGCTTATTGTAAGTATAGGCTGTACAGGCGGGCAACACCGCTCGGTTACTCTTGCAAGAGAGCTTGAACAAATATTAGAAAAACAAGAACATTTAGTAACTATCCATCATCGTGATATAGAAAAAAATAAGCACAAATGAATACAAAAGAAATAAGAGGAGAATTAATAAATAGTAAAAAAAAACTGGACAAGAATCGGAACTTTGTCCGTGAATGTTTTATTAATGGTGGAGTTATTTCAAATCCAAACAAGACATATCATCTTGAATTTACGCTGTCAGAGGAAACTGCCGACAAACTCATAAGTATTTTATCAAATAAATTTCTTCTTCACCCAAAAAAGATTGCCCGAAAGGGTCAAACTGTTGTATATTTAAAAGAAGGCGATGAAATTGCTGATATTTTTAAAATTATAATGGCAAACAAGTCACTAATGATGTTTGAAGAAACGAGAGTAAATAAATCAATCCGTAACGAAATAAACCGTAAGGTAAATTTTGAAACAGCAAACTTAAACAAAACTGCAATGGCAGCATTATTGCAAGTTGAGGCAATAAAATATATTTCTCACAGTGTAGGATTATCTTATTTATCCGATCCACTTGAGGAAGTTGCCAGAATAAGACTAGCAAACGAAAATCTAAGCTTATCAGAAATTGGAAAGCTTCTTGTTCCACCAATAAGCAAATCAGGAGTTAATCATAGATTAAGAAAAATATGTAAAATTGCTGAAGCAATTAAAAAGGAGGTATTAAATTGTTAGAGCAAAATGTTCAAGTTAATAAAAGTTTTAACGCCAACAAAGCAGCATATATTGTACAAAAAGCAAGTGAGTTTAAATGCCGTATTTCGCTTATTGCAGATGAAAAAACAGCCAATGCCAAAAGCATAATGGGTATAATTTCAATGGATTTAAAAAGTGGGAAAAACGTAAAAATTGTAGCAGATGGTGAGGATGCAAACAATGCCTTATCTATTCTTGAAAACATAATAGGCGGCGATTAATTTGAAAGAAACATTTACCGTCATAACAAATAACTCTATGGTAGCAGATTATATCGAAAAAAATAAAATTCCGATTGAACTAAAATGGGTTGCTACAGCTGCTATAGAAGTACTTACTACTGCCAAAAGTGCCGTGCATACTGGTGCAGTCTTGATATCAAACCCGGAATATGGCATTAAAAAGCAATCAGGGTCTATTTTTGGTTCAACAAACAAAGTTCCCCAAAATGGGCTTGTCGAAAATAAGGTTGTTTCAATCAGCCCCTATCTTACGATAATTTTAAGCCCCTCCGTTGAAACTTTAGACTTTAATTCAGTTAAGATTATTAGTAATACTATTGCACTGTATAAAAAAAATGCCCGTCAAAGATTCCTCGCACACAACGACGAAGCAATTAGAGCATTTCAAACTTATGATTTAGAGATGGTTGTGCGTACTTTTGTCCATATTAACAGCATCGCAACCCTTTAAGGCGGCTATATAAGCCGTCTTTTATTATGTTTTTAAATTATAAAGTTTTTTCGCATTTTCTCTAAATACATCCTCATAGGCATATGAGGGCGTTATAATTTTACAAAAATTAATATATGCTTTAAGCGGCACTATTGGCCAGTCTGTACCAAATAATATTTTTTTGTAATTATTTAAGTATTTTAGCCCGGTCATGTAGTGGTTCATAAGAAGCGGCTCATTTAAGGTATTTTGTATATGTTCTGCATTGCCCTCAACAAGCCCTGAAATGTCCATGAAAACATTACGGTTTTTGTAAGTCACTTCACTTGCATCCATTATCCAAGGATTACCCATATGGCACAAAAGGAAATTTACATCACGGTATTTTACTGCTAAACGGTCAGCAGCAAGTGGATGCGAATACTCCATCAATCCTTGCTCGCTGTAAGTTACACCTGTATGAATTGCTACAGTTAAACCAAACTCGGCTGCAAGCTTATATATGGGGTCATAAATTTTATCATGAATGAAATAATGATAATACCCTGCATAAATTTTAAAACCCACAACTTTTTCATCTGCCTTAATTTTCTCACGTATTTTATTTATTGCAACATCATCAATCATGTGAGGGTTTATTCCAATACAAGTGTGAAGCCCTACGGGAAGTTTTTCATGTAAATCCGCAAGCATTGGCATTTGTGCGTTTTTATCAGGAAATGTATGGGGCTTTGATTCACCTAGCCCCATACATACCATTGTATCAATGCCATTTTTTACACACTCGTTTAGATAGCCTGTATAAGAATAATCAACACCTGCTTCTTCCGCAGCAGAATAAAACGCTTGGATATTTGAAAAGTGCATGTGTGCGTCAATTATTTTCATGAAAATTTAATCCTTTCCAAATCATCAAAGGCATCAAACGGGATATCTTTTTCTATTAAAGTAATAAATACAGGGCTTGATACAAATGTTTCGCCATTTGCTGTGTCTGAAATCATTTCAATTGTAAAATTTGATTTAGCTTTGTTATCACCATCAATTGAATTTGTTTTTTTGTTGTTTTTATTACCATGGAATAAATACAGCTTCTTTTCTCTTGAGCTTGTGAACTTTACTAAATTTTCAAAATCTACTTCAGCACTAGATGTGCCTAGTTTTATTAAACGCTTTCCGCTATTTTTATCATAAGATTCAGCAAGAATTGTTTCATCACACTCGTCAAATTGATCTAAAAACCCATTAAATTCGATGCCATAATTTTGGTATAAACCGGTGTTGTTTATCAAGCGATAAAAAACTGAAATAACCGGAAGCCCAGGCATTGTTACATAATATGTTTCAATAACAGTACCTTTTAAATCATCTTCCTTTGTTATATTTAATTTTGCACAAATGCCTGACCATGTGTTTCCAAAATTATCTTTTACATGAGTAAATTCAGCAGTCATTTCTTCACGTTTTAAAACATTGTTGTTCATTTGGGTTGGGATTACCCTTAAACCACCATAATATAAATTCCACCATGCAAACGGCTCTTGATTTGGATACTGGTGTGAAAGCCACTCTTTGCCGTCATTTGTCTTTAATGAGTAACAAACATAACCGTAGGTTGGGTCAACTTTAAAGGTAATTTCACCGTTTGATACGCACAAATTAGTTTCTTCGCTGTATAAATTAACTTCACCATTTTTTACAAAAACTACATTGTGATATACACTCTCACTTGTATCAAATTCAGTTTTTGTTTGTACAAGTTCAATTGGATTTTTTAAGTTTGAAACTTTGAAGTTGTTTTTTCTTATTTCACTATCTTCTTCATTTGTTTGAGTTATAGTTTCAAAACTTTCTCCTGAAACGGTAATCGAACCTTCCATATCAACCTCACGGTTTGAAATAACATCAAGGTTTAATTCACTATTAGTTTCAATAAACGGATTATAATTATTTAGGCTTACATTAACAACATAAGATGGAACAGTATCACCTTGCTCAGTTGTACCCAGCACGTAGTTTCTAAAGTCTTTGTAATTATTAAAGTGTCCAAAAATATGATAAACAGGTTTTGTTTCAACTACTTGACCCGGGGAAACCAGACCTAAATCAATTTCAAAAACTGCATATTCTCCCCAACTTAAACTTGGTTTATAGCTTGCATCCCAATAATACCCTCTTGGATTTGTTGGGCTTGCTTCAAAAATCCAGTTTTCTTCAAATTTTTTGCTGTCTAAGCCATCAATTCCATTAATTCCTTGATACACACTCTCTGTACTTGATTTACGGTAATTCTGTGTAATTTGACCATCGTATTTGAATGTTGTGTATTCTCCAAGAGTAAACAACATTGAATCATTTAGCATAATCTCACGTGCTTTATCACCCTTGTTTTCTATGCGATGATACCTTGAAACAATTCCATTTGACGAAAGATTAATTATTTCCGTGACAACAAAACCAGGAAACTTTTCTGAAACAAGTTCTGCTTCCATTATCATATTGCTTCCGCTTTGATATATATTCATTTTTGGCTTTATTAACTGAAACTCTTCTTCGTATGGTTTTCCAAGTTTTGGCGGATTAAACTCAAACCAGTTATTTAGATATCCTTTGTTTGTTAAATTTGAAATATGAGATTCGTTATCTGCTTTATCATGTAAAATATGCCAAGGACCATTCATCATACGATAGTGTTTGTCACATTCTCCTGCACAGGCATGAGTTAAGCCATAGTTCCAGTAGTGGAGAGGTTTTTCAAACGATAAACTTTCGTTTTCTGTTTTAATATCATATTTAATATTTAATGATTCATAACCAAGCGATAATATTTTTGCATTTGTAGGAATTGATGTTTTACCTTTTGCAGGAAGTGTTGCTTCAAAAGTTGTTTCGCTAAAATTTGAAAGCTTATTTTGTGGTAAAGTAAATTTTATTTTTGATTTTACTAAAAGATTTGATGTGATATTCACATATGATTTTATATTAAATCCTATATTTTTTATTTGGGTTTCTTCGCTTAAAGTTACATACAACGGAAATTTTGTACTTATCCCTAAACCAAAAGGTACATTAAAACCATTTACTTCAACATCAGCCATTACACATGGATGTACTTTCCACTTATTTTGAAGCTCTTTAATTTCGCCTACAAAAAAATCTGCACTAATTTCTTTAGTATCATTAATATCATTCACATTTAAATCTAGGCTAATATTTTGGTCTTTTTTACCTTTAATTTTAACATTCAAATCTTTTCCCGATTTATTTTCAATTTTAAATGTACATTTATATTTTAAACCAAAAGCAAGCTCATGGTCTTCTGCCATCATTTCGATTTTATAATCATTTGTTTCGATTAATCTAATTTGGCGACCTGTACGTTCATAGCCAATTGAAAGCTTTTCACCATCTTTTTCCCAAGAGTAACCAAAGATTTCAAAATTATTTTCTTTTATTCCATCGGGTGTTATTTCAAGTGAGCGTGTTGAATCGTTATACCAATCTGCTTTTTTAAAAAATTCGGCAAAAAGTTCTGTTTTAACGATTTTTGGAATGTGGTTTACAAGGTGAGTACTGTCTGCACGGTCTTCCCATAAGTATCCGCACTTTTTGTATAAAGGGACTGCATTTGTATTTCCGCCCCATGTATGGATATCAAGACGGGGATAACCCATTTCGATTGTTTTGTTTACACAAAAAAGCGTCATAGCCTTCCCAAGTTTTTTCCCTTGATAGTCCGGTCTTACACCAAGAAGTTCTATATAAAGTGCTTCACTATCAGCCCAGTATCTACCAAGCGAGCAATAGCCAACCGCTGTATCACCATCAAGTGCCACAAGTTGGTTTATAAGTGCCGAGCCTGTATTTCGGCTATGGACTTGTGCTGCTGTTTTTACATCACCCGAGCCGCCCCAGTCTTCGTCGCTTTTGTTCCACATATCTGCAAGTGTTTCAGCAAGCGACTCCTCGTATTCTACAATCTTAATTCCATTTTCTAATGTTTCATAAATTTTCATAATAAAATTCACTCCTTAAAATTTTGCATAGGAAAGTGCGAAGCATTTTACCGATGCCCAACAAAGTATAACCTTGGATTTTATCCTCAACAAGATAAATCTTGGATAAAGTCAAATATTATTTAAAAAATATTTTAGCAAAATCATTGACATTTTCTTAGCTTTGTGTAAATATAGCAAATTGTTAGAGTAACGTATCACTGGTAAGTGCGTAGCACTTTCAAATCGTGCAAAAAACAAAAGGGGTAGATATATACCACAATTTCAAGAAGGGGTTGATTCCCTATGGCTAGATTAATTGAGCTAAAAGGTGTGACTAAGGTCTTTGGAAAACAGACCGTGCTTAACCATGTAGATTTATACATAAGGCAGAACGAATTTGTAACGTTGCTGGGTCCAAGTGGCTGCGGAAAAACTACTACACTACGTATTATTGGTGGTTTTGAAGAGCCAACTGACGGTGATGTTTTTTTTGATGGTGAGTCCATGTTAAAAACTCCACCATATAAACGGAATTTAAATACCGTTTTTCAAAAGTATGCACTTTTTCCAAATATGAATGTTGCGGAAAATATTGCTTTTGGTCTTAAAATTAAAAAAGTTTCAAAATCTGTAATTGGTGAAAAAGTTAAGGAAATGCTTAAACTCGTTGAACTTGAAGGTTTTGAAAGCAGACGAGTTACAGCACTTTCCGGGGGGCAACAACAACGTGTAGCAATTGCACGGGCACTTGTAAACGAGCCTAAAGTACTCCTACTTGACGAACCACTTGGAGCACTTGACCTAAAGCTCCGTAAAGAAATGCAAGTTGAGCTAAAAAAAATGCAGCAATCCCTAGGGATTACTTTTATATATGTAACTCATGACCAAGAAGAAGCACTAACAATGTCGGACACAATTGCAGTCATGAACCAAGGCGAAATACTTCAAATTGGAACACCTGAAGATATTTATAATGAGCCAAAAAATGCTTTTGTAGCAAATTTTATTGGTGAAAGTAATATTGTAGACGGAGTTATGCTTGAAGATTTTAAAGTAAAATTTAGCGGAAATATTTTTGATTGTATAGATAAAGGTTTTAGCAATAATGAGAATATTGACATTGTTATAAGACCCGAAGATATTCGTATAAAAACTCCTAACAAAGGGATGATTGCTGGAGTTGTTTCACAAGTGATATTTAAAGGTGTACATTATGAAATGTGGGTAAAATCCGCAGACATTTCATGGAAGGTACACTCTACAGTACTTTCGCAAGTTGGCACAGAAGTTGGACTAACTATTGCACCAGAATTTATTCATGTAATGAAAAAACAAAAAGAGGTAACAAATAAATGAGGCGGCTTTTTACCTTCCCATACGGGGTTTGGCTGATTATTTTTGTTGTGATTCCGCTTCTTCTTATTTTTTATTACGCTTTTACAGCAACAGCTCCTGATGGCAGTGTTTATTTTACCTTGCGTCATGCACGGTTATTTTTTGAGGGTACAAGCCCGGGACAGCCATTTTTTGACCGTATTCATATTGTTGTAATGATGCGGTCGCTTCGTATGGCGTTAATGAGTACTGTTATTTGTTTTTTTCTTGGATATCCGTTGGCTTATATTTTAGCAAGCAAGGGTTTTAGAGATAAATCATTTTTGATTTTTTTGATTATTGTGCCAATGTGGATGAATTTTTTAGTAAGAACTTATGCGTGGCTTACTATTTTAGAGCGTAATGGGCTGCTCAACTCATTACTACAACGTATGGGGCTTCCTATAATTGATATTTTATTTACTGACGCTGCTGTGCTACTGGGCATGGTTTATAACTTTCTGCCCTTTATGGTACTTCCTATTTATACATCACTTGTAAAAATGGATAGTAAACTTGTTGAGGCAGCACAAGATTTAGGGGCAAATCCTGTTAATGTTTTCACCAGGGTTGTTTTTCCTTTGAGCTTACCTGGTGTTGTTAGCGGAATAACTATGGTATTTATGCCATCGGCTGCAACATTTATTATTCCAAACTTACTTGGCGGCGGGCAGTATTTCCTTCTTGGAAACTTGATTGAGCAACAGTTTTTGCGTGTTGGAAACTGGCATTTTGGTTCATTTGTTGCTGTTGTTATGGTTGTGCTTATGCTTGTTTCAACTTTTGTACTCTCCAAAATGGATAAAGGTGAAGTTCGTGAAGGAGGTACACTATTTTGATTCATATAAAAAGATTTTATCTGGGCTCGGTATTATTTTTCCTATATGCTCCAATTTTTGTGTTAATGATTTTCTCATTTAACGCATCACGAAGCAGAAACACATGGGATGGGTTTACATTAGATTGGTATTTTCAGCTTTTTAACGACCCGGATATAATGCGAGCTCTGCGAAATACTTTGCTTGTTGCTGTTTTTTCAACATTGGCAGCCACACTTATTGGAACATTTGCGGCAGTTGGAATTGAAAAATACTGGCGACGAGGACGTACACCTGTTTTAACAGTTACAAAACTTCCGGTAATGATGCCTGATATTGTAACCGGTATTTCACTTATGGTTTTATACCTTTTTGTTTTTCGTATGATTGGTTTTGGACGGCTTGGTTTTGGGACACTTTTACTTTCGCATATTATTTTTAATGTGCCATATGTAGTACTTTCAATTATACCCAAGCTAAGGCAGCTTGACCCAAATTTATACGAAGCTGCACTTGACCTCGGCTCTTCACCTATTAGGGCATTTGCTCAAGTTATATTGCCGGAAATTTGGCCTGGTGTTGTTACAGGTGCTATGCTTGCTTTTACACTTTCGGTTGATGATTTTATGGTTAGTTTTTTCACCACAAGCCCGGCAGTAAGCAACCTTTCAATTATGATTTTTAGTATGACACGCCGTGGGGTAAACCCAAGGATAAATGCACTTTCTACACTCATTTTTGTTGTTATAATGATTATGCTTTTCTTAATTTATAAGCGTGACCAAAGGACAACTAAATTAAATTTACAGGAAGGGGCGGAAGTATAAGTAAGTGCGCACAAAATAATAATTAAATTGGCACAATTGAGGGATAATCCCTCAAACACCCTTATTTTAAATTGGTACAATTGAGGGATAGTCCCTCAAACACCATTATTTTTAGGAGGACTTTTAATGAAAAAAGTATTACTTGCAGCAATTTTGGTATTAATGATTGGGGCATTTACAGCCTGCAACGACGACACAATTACAATAAACGTGTTTAACTGGGGAGATTTTATCGACCCCGAAACAATAACCATGTTTACAGAAGAAACCGGTATACGTGTTGTATACACAACATATGCAAGCAACGAAGAAATGTATACCCGTGTTGTTTATGGCGGAGCTGATTTTGACGTACTTGTTCCATCTGACTATATGATTGAGCGTATGATTGAAGAAGGGCGGCTTTCCAGAATTAATTGGGACAATATCCCCAATAGGAGTTATATTGACCCTAAGTTTTGGGATTTAGCTTTTGACCCAAACAACGAATATTCTGTTCCTTATTTTTGGGGAACGTTTGGAATCCTTTACAACACAACAATGGTTGACCAAGTTGTAGATTCCTGGGCAATACTTTGGGACAAACAGTTTGCCGGGCAAATTTTCATGTATGACATAGCTAGGGACACATTTGCTGTAGCCCAAAAGCTTTTGGGATATTCAATAAACAGCACAGACATGGGCGAATTGGAGCGTGCAAGAGATTTGCTTATTGAACAAGGCCCACTTGTTCGTGCATTCCAAGGCGACCAAAATAAGGACAGCATGATTAACCGTGAAGGTGCTCTCGCAACAGTTTATTCAGGTTGTGCAATGTGGAGTATTTCACAAAATCCGGAGCTTCATTATGTAGTACCAAACGAAGGTACACAGTTATTTTTCGACTCTTTTGTAATTCCGTCAACCAGTCAAAATCAAGAGGCGGCTGAGGCGTTTATTAACTTTATGACACGCCCTGATATTGCTTTGATGAATACGCTTTATGTAGGGTTTTCTACTACAAATGCCGGGGCGTTTGCTATGCTTCCTGTAGAGAAGCAAAATGACCCTATTTACTGGCCTAGTGATTATATAGTTGCTAAGTCTGAAGTTTTTGTTGACTTGGGGGATTTTAGGGAGCATCTTGAGAGGGCTTTTGCTGAGGTTTTGTTGAGTATTCGGTAGAGTAATAATTATTTGCCTCATACATGTATTGACAGTGTAAGACGATACGCTTACAATATGCAAAAAGGAGCTGATTATATGTCAACAACGAGTGTTACTGTTCGCATGGATGCCGACTTAAAGAAACAGGCTGAAACGTTATTTGAAGATATGGGTTTAAACATGACAACAGCGATAACCCTTTTTACAAAAGCTGTTGTACGTCAAAATAAAATCCCATTCGAGATTATTGCCGACCCATTTTACAGCGAATCAAATATGGCACGTTTAAGAGAATCTATAACCAACTTAAATGCGGGCAAGGGCATAGAGCGTGATTTAATTGAGGTTGACGACTAATGAAAAAAATTTGGGAAGAACGAGCATGGGAAGAATACACATATTGGCAACGGCAAGACAAAAAGACATTAAACAAAATCAACCAATTACTAAAAGATATTGACCGTAATAGCTATAAAGGACTTGGCAAACCCGAGGCTTTAAGTGGAGACTTAGCTGGGTTTTGGAGTCGGCGTATTGATGATGCGAACAGAATTGTCTACCGCATTAAAGACGGAAAAGTTGAAATAGCCCAATGTAAGGGGCATTACAACGATAAATAATAAGGGCGCACTTATGTACCACAGCAAGCGTGGTACGTGCGTTAAATCTATACTATAGCAGTTCTACTAATGGTGCGGAAAAATAACAGCTATAACCCCTTGAATTTCGAGCGTTTTTTATTCCGCACCGTTACATATGATGGGATAGAATATGCACATTGTACAAGGTTTAATTTTGTTTAAAGTAGTGAGTATAAAAAGGGAGCAATCTATAATTGATTCCTTTTTTTGATGGAACTTTAAGGATATTCGATTGGACACAGCGAACAATAAACGACTACGGCAATTTTTATTATGGAAAGAGTGCGCCAAAATGGTCTGTAACCGAGGATGCGACAACTCCTTGCATACGATACGGTGAGCTATACACTAAGTTTAATGAAAAAATTGATAGAGTTTATTCATATACCAATATACCAACCGACCAGTTGAAGTTTAGTACAGGCAGAGAAGTTTTAGTGCCTCGTGTTGGCGAAGACCCTATGGATTTTGCTAATTGTAGCTGGCTCTCTCTTTCCGATGTTGCCATTGGAGAAATGATTTCGGTTTACAATACTGAACAGAACCCATTATTTGTTGCCCAATACTTTAATGCCTTATTGAAAAAGGAGTTTGCTGAAAAAGTTGAGGGAGGCAATGTATCAAATCTATATTATGATAGGCTATTAGGTATTCCTGTTAGCTTTCCTTCGGTTGCCGAGCAAGAAAAAATTGCTGACTTTTTTGATAAGCTAAATGATATTATCCATGCCACCCAGCGAAAAGTTACCTTGCTAAAACAGCTAAAGGCGGCATACTTACAACAGATGTTTCCCCAAGCTAGGGAGCGTGTGCCGAGGGTTAGGTTTGAAGGGTTTACAGAACTGTGGGTGCTAAAAGGAGCAGATGAAATATTCTGCACGGTTTCCGACAAAGGGCATTGCCACTTGCCTGTGCTGTCTGCTTCACAAGAACATGGTATGGTTTTGCGTAATGAAATCGGTATTGATATTAAGTTCGATAGCACAAATACCACAACATATAAACGTGTGTTGCCGGGGCAATTTGTTATTCATTTACGTTCCTTTCAAGGTGGGTTGGCGTATTCAAAAATTGAAGGGATTACTTCACCAGCGTACACAATTTTAGACTTTATTGAGAAGGACAAGCAATTTCCCAAATTTTGGGTTGATGTTTTGAGAAGTGACAATTTCATTAAAATGCTTGAAAGCGTGACTTATGGCATAAGGGACGGCAGAAGCATTAGTTTTAATGATTTTTCAATCTTAAAAATGCCTTATCCTTCACATGACGAACAAAGAGCAATCGGACGATTTTTCCATTCTTTTGATAGTAATATTAACGATATGCAATCAAAAGTTAATGCGTTGTCAAAACTTAAATCCGCTTATCTTCAAAAAATGTTCGTCT
>Ga0131853_10002407_pt1 | contig 33377 bp, 34 predicted proteins | sample TergutLab28metaG_FD_92764 | JGI IMG/M metagenome (GOLD analysis project Ga0131853, IMG submission 92764) | Labiotermes labralis P1 segment gut microbial communities from Petit-Saut dam, French Guiana - Lab288 P1 (version 2) (version 2) | ecosystem: Host-associated > Arthropoda: Insects >... | reverse complement strand
TAATCTATCAAATACATAAGGACCTTTTTTTAAACTTCTTGCCATAACTATTTACCCTTTCTCTTACTTATGATTAGTTTATCTGATTGTTTTTTACCTTTTCTGGTTTTATATCCTAGAGCTGGTTTACCCCAAGGAGTAACTGGACTCTTACGTCCGATTGGTGCTTTACCTTCTCCACCACCATGAGGATGGTCGACTGGGTTCATTACACTACCACGAACTGTTGGACGAACTCCCATATGTCTTTTTCTTCCTGCTTTACCGAATTTTATTAGTTCATAATCTTCATTCCCAACAACACCAATTGTTGCCATACAAGTTGCGAGTACTTTTCTTCGCTCACCACTTTGTAGTCTTAAGAGAACATATTTTTCTTCTCTATCTAGGATTTGAGCACTAGTTCCTGCACTACGAGCAAGAGCTCCACCTTTTCCTGGTTTCATTTCAATATTGTGAATTGTGCTACCAACTGGTATCTTACCTAGCGGAAGTGCATTACCTACTTTAATGTCTACTTTGTCTCCTGCTTCAATAATCATTCCGACTTTTAAATCTTTAGGTGCGAGAATATATCTTTTCTCTCCATCTTTATAATTAATTAAAGCAATATTAGCATTTCTGTTTGGGTCATATTCAATAGTTGCAACACGCCCAGTAATACCTAACTTATTTCTTTTAAAATCAATAACTCGGTATTTTCTTTTTGCTCCTCCACCTTTATGCCATACGGAAGTTTTACCTTGATTGTTTCTTCCACCTGTACGATTCTTCTTTTTTAAAAGACTTTTTTCAGGTGTTCTTGTTGTAATTCCAGTATCAGTTAAAGTTGACATTCCTCTTCTACCTGGAGTTGTTGGTTTATATTTTTTAATTGCCATATCTCTCCACCTACATTTCTATTGATTGTCCAGCTTGTAGGGTAATCATTGCTTTCTTATATGTTTTTGTTTGTCCTGTATGTTTACCTACACGCTTGTCTTTTGGTTTTGTATTCAGTGTATTAACACTTTTAACTTTTACTCCAAAAGCTTCTTCAATTGCTTTCTTTATCACATTTTTATTAGCAGATGCCTTAACTTTAAAGCAATATACATTCATGCCTCCTAGTACACTTGATTTTTCGGTTACTACTGGAGCTATAATAATGTCAGTATAATCCATTAGTTAAGCACCTCCTCTATATGTTTAATAGTTTCTTCATCACAGATTAAGGTATCAGCATTGATAACATCATATACATTAATCTCATCAGCCATTAAAACTAAAGCTTTTTCTAAATTTCTTGCTGCCATCCAAAGATTTGGATTATCTTCGTAAGTTACAAATAAAACTTTGCCTTCTAATTTTAAATTTTTCATTAATTCTTTTAATTCTTTAGTTTTAAGTGTTGGTAGTTCTAGTGTTTCTAAAACAATTAATTGTTTTTCCTTAGCTTTTGTACTTAAAGCACTCTTAAGAGCTAATACTCTTTCTTTTTTATTTATTTTGAAAGAATAATCTCTTGGTGATAATGCAAATGCATGACCTCCACCACGCCATATTGGATTTCTTTTTTGACCTACACGGGCACGTCCTGTTCCCTTCTGACGCCATGGTTTTTTATTACTTCCTGCTACTTCACCAACAGTTTTAGTTGCTTTAGTTCCTTGTCTTGTTGCATTAAGTTGTAATCTAATTGCTTTTTTTAATGCTTGTTCATTTGGTTCAATACCCCAAATTTTTTCATTTAAAGTGATATCTTTAGAACTTTCACCCTTAGTATTTAAAAGTTTAATCTTACTCATCGCTATCACCTTGTTTACTTTCTTCTTCAGTTGATTCTGGAGTTTCTTCAACTACAGACTCTTCTGAACTTTCTTCCGCTACTGGTGCTTCCTCAGTTGTTTTCTCTGAGACAATTTCCTCTTTTGGAATCTCTTCCATAGATGCTTCTTCTTGGGTAACTTCTTCATTGTTTTCTACTGTTTCTTCTACTACTTCTTGAGCAACAGTTTCTTCTTTGGCATTAAAATCCATTAATTCTTCTGCTTGTTTGCTTGTTTTCTTAACAGCCGATTTAATCAGTATTAATGAACCTTTTGCTCCTGGAATATTTCCACTAACTAAAATATAGTTATCATCCATATTAACTTCAATAATCTCTAGATTTTGAATAGTTTTAGTTTCTGCTCCCATGTGTCCTGGAAGTTTTTTTCCTTTTGCAACTCTCATTAATCTCATTGATCCCAATGAACCAGGCCTTCTATGAAAACGTGATCCATGAGTTTCTGGTCCTCTTGAATAGTTATGTCTTTTAATAACTCCTTGAAAACCTTTTCCTTTACTGGTTCCTGTAACATCTACAAATTCTCCAGCTGTAAATATATCTACATTTATTGTATCTCCTAAGTTGTATACTCCTTCTACATTTCTTATTTCTTTTAAGAAGCGCTTAGGGGTGGTGTTTGCTTTCTTGATGTGACCCATTTGGGCTTTTGTTGTATTTTTTTCTTTTTTATCAAATACACCAAGTTGAATAGCGTTGTAACCATCAATTTCTTCAGTTTTAACTTGTGTTACAACATTTGGTTCAATACTCACGACCGTAACTGGAATAAGTTTACCATTTTTAGTAAAAACTTCTGTCATTCCTGTTTTACGTCCTAAGATTCCTTTCATAATTTTTCCTCCATTTATTTTATTTCTAATTTTTTACGATTTAATTTCGATACTAACACCACTAGGTAAGTCAAGTCTTGTTAATGCATCAATCGTTTCCTTGCTTGGTTCTTTAATGTCAATTAATCTTTTGTGAGTACGTGATTCAAATTGTTCTCTTGAATCTTTGTATTTGTGTACAGCTTTTAGTACCGTGAATTTTTCAATTTCTGTCGGAAGCGGTACTGGACCAGAGACTATTCCTCCAGTTCTTTTGACGGTTTCAATAATTTTTCCTGCTGCTTGATCAAGTATTCTGTGATCATAAGCCCTCAAATTAATTCTAACCTTCTCTTTTGACATTTACATGTCCTCCTTTCGCCTATATCTAGTACAGACTTGCTCCGTTCGAATTCCCTAATGTCTATGAATGTGGAACAACACACCCTAGAGTATCAGCAACCTCGCACATCTAAGCAACTTATACGACTTTTAGTATAGCAATATATTATATGAAACACAAGCATTAATTTGCATTTCAAAGTTAAATTAACTCTATTAATATAATTTCATGCTTTTTACAATTCCTTGTGGTTTTTCAACCAGTTCATCTATTCCTACTTTCGGATTATTAAATTTATGAATTTTTTTATCAGGAGTTATTATTCCTCCGTCTGGCAATAGTACCTTGTTTTTTCTGTATGGTATTACAACTTTTGCCATTCCAGTTACTATAACGTTTCCATTTTTGTCAATTTCTGTTTCATTCGGATTTTCAGCAATAACTACTGCTCCCCACTTAGTTATGGTAATGCAATAAAGATTCTCTTTTTTATTAAATTCACTAAAGACATGGTCTTTATAAAAAGCTCTCAATTGTTCAGTCATTTGTCTCCTATCCATTCTTTTCACCTTTTTCTATTTTATTTCTAATTTATCACCAAAGATATCTTTACCTAATATCTATGTTTGATTTTTTTCTTTCGTGAACACTCATAGCCTTCATTCCTAAAAAACTTTGTTTTTTATAATAACACAAGTCTTCCTTTAAATAAACAAAAAAAACTGATGAAGTCAGCTTTATTTGCTTTTTAAAAGTGATGGCGTTTCTTTCATTTCTTTAGGTATTGCAATATCCATATATTCTAAGATTGTAGGAGCAACTTGAGTTAAATCTCCTTCTGGTTTTAATTTAACTTTCTTATCTCTTATAACAAACGGCACTGGATTCATTGTATGTGCTGTCAATGGATTTCCTTCTTCATCATTCATCAATTCAGCATTACCATGGTCCGCCGTTAGGATAATAGTATAGAAATTTTCTTCCGCAGCTTCAATTAATTTTCCAATACATAAATCAACTACTTGAACTGCTTTGATTGCTGCCAGCATATCACCAGTATGACCAACCATATCTGGATTACAGAAATTTACTAAAATAAAATCATAGTCTTTTTCCATACATTTAATTGCTGTATTACATACTTCTAAAGCATTCATCTCCGGTTTTAAATCCGGGTTTTCCCTCGGCGTCGGAATATGATAAGTATCACATCCATCTAATTTTTTATTAATCTCCGAATCAAAGAAACTTGTAACATGTTGATATTTTTCTGTTTCAGCAACTCTTGCTTGCGTAAGTCCTAAATCGGAAAAATAAGTACCTAAAGTATTTTCAATTGGATTTTCTTCTAATAAATATTTTCCTTTAACTTTTTTATCAACTGGAAAGAGTGTCACTAATTTTAAATCAGTCAGTTTCTTTATTTGAAATTCTTCAAAATCAGCATTAGTTAAACTAAGTAATATTTGCTTTGCTCTATCCGTTCTAAAATTTAACCAAAAAAGCATATCTCCATTTTTAATTAAACCTTCGCGTGTTACAAGAATCGGTGGAATAAATTCATCAGTAACATTTTTCAAATAACATGCCTGAATTGTTTTCATTATACTTTCAGTTTCAATCCCTACTCCTCTTGTTAATAAATCAGCATACTTCTGAGTTCTTTCCCAATTATTATCTCTATCCATTGCATAATATCTACCACAAATAGTCGCAATTGTTCCAACCTTTAATATTTTAATACTATCCTTAACAATTTTTATATATTTGAAAGATGCATGAGTTTCGGTATCTCTACCATCTGTTATTAAATGAAGATATATTTTTCTAATTCCTAAATCCTTAAGTTTTTCCATCATTAAAAGCAAATGTTTTAAGTTTGAATGAACTCGTCCATCAGAACATAAAATCATCAAATGAACATCCCTATCTTTACCTTTTATATATGATATCGCTTCTTTAAAAACAGGATTTTCATCTAATTCATTTTTGGAAAACATATCATTAACAATAAGTTCCTCCGCTTTTATAATTCTACCTGCACCAATGACCGAGTGTCCTACTTCACTTCCACCAACAACACCAATGGGTAAACCGACATGTTCTCCTGATGCTTGTAATACAGACTCAGAATACTCTTCACGCATTTTATCAATATTAGGAGTCGCTGCTTGATGAACAGCATTTCCTTCGGTTTCTTCTCTTAATCCAAAACCATCCATAACAACTGTCAATATTTTTTTCACTGGTTTCACCTAACAAAATACTATCATAAACGAGTAAAAAAAACAAATTTGCATTTGTTTTATACAGCTAAGAGTTCTCTTTCTATTTTTAATTTATCTGCAATAGTTGCAATAAATTCCGAGTTTGTTGGTTTCGCTCGATCATAATCAACACTATGACCAAATATATCTTCCATTAAATCATAATCTCCTCTACTCCAGCTGACTTCAATAGCATGTCTGATTGCCCGCTCTACCCTAGAAGTTGTCGTGTCATATTTCACTGCTATTTCTGGATATAATTCTTTAGTAATAGCTCCAAGAAGAGAAGGATTGTTATACATTAAATAAATACTCTCCCTAACATATTCATAACCTTTTATATGCGATGGAACACCTAAGGCATGAAGCATTTTAGTAATCGATAATTGAAGTTTTCCATCTCTAGTTGGTGCCATTTTAAATTCTTCGTTATTATTAATTTCAACTATTCTTTTTTCTAGCTCACTCGTTTCAAAAGGTTTAAGCATAAAGTAGCTAATATTAAATTCATTTATTTTTCTAATCGTATCTTCTTGCTTATAACTTGTTAAGATTATTATGTTTTTACGCTTATTCATTTGCTTTAATTCTTCCAAAATAGATAAGCCATCTCTTTCTGGCATGATTAAGTCCATTACTATAACATCATAATCATTTTCTCGGTTTAGAATTAAATCCATTCCAGTTTTACCATCATAAGCTACTAAACTTATTTCTATATTATTATGATTACTAAAATACTTCCTGCTAGCTCTTATAACGTCTTGATTATCATCAATCATAAGAACTCTTATTTTGTTTTCCATTTAATTTTTTATTCTCCTCTTGCTATTTACTGCACGCGGGTATATTCATTATATAAGACATATCAAGAGAATTCTAGCGAATACTTTGTCGAATAATGTAAAGAAATGTCGAAAATTGTCGAAAAGCATAAAAATATGCTTAAAATAACTAGTATTTTTTACTTTATTCAGTATTATTTGACATATTAATTATAAATGTATATATTATAAGTACTGATGGTTCTTTGGCTCTTGCTGAGGTGACCATCTTTTATTTTTTTGTAAAAACTCTACAGAATAACCTATTTTTGTAGTTTTTTAATTATTTTTATTAAATTATCTGCTTCTAATGAAGCATTGCCGACTAATATTCCGTCAATATTTTCTATTTTAACTAATTCTTCAATTGTTTTTTCGTTACAACTACCACCATAAACGACTTCTATATCAACCTCATAGTATTGTTTAACTAGCTTTTTAATAAAAGTAAATATTTCTGTTAATTCATTAGTATTTGGAATATCATCACTATTTATTGCCCAAATAGGTTCATAAGCAATAATAATATCTTTTAATTCATCTTTTGTAAATTCATTTAATACTGTAGCTAATTGTTTTTCTAAAACAACATAAGTCTTTTGACGTAAATTTTCTTCTTTAGTTTCACCAATACAATAAATTACTTTAATATTATTTTCTAAGGCATGTTTTATTTTCTTTTTAAATGTTTTTTCTGTTTCTTTGAAACATTCTCTTCTCTCACTATGACCTACAAGAACATATTTTACATTTAAATTAGCAAGTTGAATACCATTAACTTCCCCTGTATAAGCTCCGCCCTTTTTTCTAGAAATGTCTTGAGCGCCCAAAATATAATTATCTGAAGTAAAACTCAGATAATAAGGATGAGAAGGACAAATTATTAAATTTAAGTTAGTTTTTATTTTTTTTATTTTATTTTCAAAACAAATAATTTCTTCTAAAGTTTTATTCGATTTAAGGTTAGATATCAAGTATTTCATACGGTTCCTCTTTTTTTTCTTCTTTTGATGCCTCATATGAACCAATATAATCTAATGCTGGCAATTTCCCCTTTATTAAATATTCCAGTGTTGCTCCACCACCAGTACTTAAGTAAGTAAAATTATCTGCATAACCAAATTTTCTAGCTGCACTAACTGAATCTCCTCCTCCAACGACAACATTAGCATCACTCTTTGCCATTAAGGCTAGAAGTTCTCTTGTTCCATTAGAAAATCTTGGGTCCTCATATATGCCAACTGTTCCATTCATAAATATTGTTTTTGATTCATTAATTGCTCCTGCATATTTATTAATAGTTTTTGAACCAGCGTCACTTATTACATCATTATTACCTATTTTATCTATCAAACGATAATTAGCAACACTCGCATCATAACTAGTACTTACAACGGCATCTAAGGGCAACATTATTTTTTCTTTATTGCTCAACATAAGAGCTCGAAGTTTTTCTAAAAGTTCCGGTTTTGTATCATCACTAGAAAATCCCGGATTGAAATCTAGTGCCTGTAAAAAACTATTAGCTATCTTTCCACCAAGTAAAAGATAATCACATTTTGGCACTAATTTTTCAATTAATTCAATTTTTTCTTCAACTTTACTTCCGCCCATAAAAACTGTAAAAGGAGCTTCAGCATTCATTACATATTTATCTAAATTTTCAATTTCTTTTTGAATTAAAAAGCCAACTCCACTAGGTAGATATTTTGCAATCCCTGCCGTTGAAGCATGAACACGGTGTGATGAGCCAAAAGCATCATTAACAAAAACATCACCAAGAGTAGCCCAATACATTGCTAATTGGGTATCATTTCTACTCTCGAGCTTTACAGGAAAATCTTCAAAACGAGTATTTTCTAACATTAGAATTTCTTTTGCTTTTAAAGCGTGAGTAGTTTCCCACAACTTCATATTTCTTGTTTGTTTAGAAAAAATAACCGGCATCTTAAGTAGCTCATTAAGACGCAATGCAACTGGTTGCAAAGAATTATAAAGTTTATCTTCTTCACTTCTTATTTTTCCTAAATGAGATAAAATTACAATTTTACAATCTTGTTCAAGTAAATAATTTATTGTTGGCAAGGATTCTTTAATTTTTGAGTCATCTAAAATAACTCCATTTTGAATAGGAACATTAAAGTCACATCTTAAAACAACAATTTTTTCTTTTAAATCTAAATCTTGAAATTTTATCATCAATGCTTCTCCTACTCCTTTTATATTATATAGTAAATCTTTATTACTTTCAATTTTGAATATTGAATAATTTTTTAGCTGTTCGCATCATCTGGGCAACATAACCAATTTCATTATCATACCAAGCAGACACTTTAAGTAATTGTCTACCTTCTACTTCAATTAAAGTTGTTAAACTTCCATCAACTAAAGCTCCATATTTCTTACCAAGAACATCACTGGAAACAATTGGATCCATTGTAAATTTTAATGTTTCATTTTGACTATTTCTAAATAATTCATTAATTTCATCTACGGTAGTTTTCTTTTTAACTTCCAAAATGCAATCGATAATAGAACCATCACTTACTGGAACCCTATAAGAGCTTCCATCAATTCTACCTTTAAGCTCAGGTATGACTAAACCAAGAGCACTGGCAGCTCCTGTTGAAGAAGGAATAATATTCATTGCTGCTGCTCTTCCTCTTCGTTCTTTAATTCCCTTCCTATGTGGAACATCTAAAACAACTTGATCATTAGTATAGGCATGAACTGTTGTCATAAACCCCTTTTCTATTCCGAGATTATCATTGATTACTTTTACCACTGGCGCTAGACAATTTGTTGTACAAGAAGATGCTGAAACAATTTTCTCGCTACCATCTAAAATATTATCATTAACATTATAAACAACACATTTTATATTCCCCTTCGCTGGTGCTGAAATAAGAACTTTTTTAGCTCCAGCTTCAATATGCTTCATTGCTCCTTCTTCTTTTGTAAAAAAACCAGTACATTCTAAAACTAAATCAATACCTAAATCTCCCCAAGGTATTTTACTTGGATCTTCTTCGGCGAAGATTTTAATTCTTTTTGTTTTATTGATAATCAATTCATTGCCTTCATACGAAATTAAATCTTCATGAAACGAACGATGCATTGAATCATACTTAAGTAAATATGCTAATTGCTCTGCATCAGTTAAATCATTGATAGCTACAATATCAAAGTCAGTACCTGTTATCATTTCTCTAAATGCTAGTCTTCCAATTCTCCCAAAACCATTAATTGCTACTCTTATCATATAATCCTCCTTTTTATTCTAACACAGAAAAAATCCATCAAATGAATTTTTCTATTAAAATAATGAACAGTTATAAAATAACTTTCGTTGTTCTACTTTAGTTATTGAACTCTATATGGATTTGTAGCAGAACCGTTACCTCCGTTTGCGCCAGGGATTAAAGCATTGGGATTCAAGCTAATTACAGGACGCACCATAAGCCAGTTATTTTCAACGTTGCTAATTCCTAGCACGCCGTTCCCACTCATAAAAAACATAGCGGCAGCACCAGCAACACTAGTAAAGTACCACGGTGACATCGTATAATAAGAACCCTCACTTGTTAAGTAATGAAATGAATTGCTTGTTTCCGTTCTTCCGCCGCCAAACGCTATTTCATCTGCTGTTATTAGAGCTGCTCCTAAATTTATTCTAGATACCGTTGGACAAGCAAAAGTTGGGTTTTTGTTAGTTATAAGTCTTATAAATGCACCATACCATGTATGCGTTGTTGTTCCACATCCTGGATTATTTCCACCCTCATCACAATAACTTGTTCTATCATTACAATAAGCGGTTGTTGCTATTTTATTTTTTGCGGATTGAGATAAACTATCATAGAATGTATCTACTCTTCCTTTTATTGTAGAAGTATTGTAATTAACAGAAGAACTGACATTAAATTGAGGGTTAAAAGCTACAGGACCGGAAGCTAAAAAAGAATTTCCACCAGCTCTATTACCGTTTACTGTACCTAGTTCGTTAAACCTAGCTTCGGTGCCGTTATAGATCATTCTGATATTACCAGCACCATCTATTCTTATTATCTTCCATTGATGACCAGCAAATAATACATTATTGTTCAAATCATGAGTACCTCTAAAATAATAACTTGTTCCACCCATCATACCATCTGGTTCGGCAAACATTCCACCGTTTGCTCCTTCTGTTGTTGTTGAAATTGTATTAAAATTTGGTCTTGCTTTTGTTGTTATTGTTGCTATTCCTCCGTGAGCAGTAAGGATTGCATCTCTTAGTAATATTGGTTGACTTAAAAAATAAACATTACAGTTAGTTTTATGGGTAAAACCACTTAATGTTAAAGAATCATTTTCCCATACTGCATCTATATCAACTGGTTCACCATTGACACTACATTCTACTTTATCAAAATCTTTATCTGTTGGAAAGTCTGTCATATTTGGTTGAGGTTCTCCATCAATAAAAATAGCTAAAGCTCTAATATCATACATAGAACCTACTTTAGCATCTACTATTCTTTCGGAATGTTTTATGTTATATGCTGCAAATGATTGATATATTGCTATAAAGAGAAATATAAAACATAGACTACTTAATATAATCATTGTTATTTTATATTTCTTACTTCTTTTTTCTTTTTTAAATGGTTTTAATCTCATTTATTTTCACCTAAAACAAGGGTATCACAACCCCCCCCGTTGTCAAATTTGAACAAAATTAAAATCGGTAAAAAAACGAAGCTTTACATTATCTGATAACTATTCATTATTTTCAAAGAACTAATTCTATTTTAATGTCTTCGTTGACAATTTTTTAACCAATAAATTCTCTCAAAATAGAGTTGCTTGGTACAAATTCTGAAGGTACTGGATGAAAACTTTTTAAAAAACTCATAAGTCTTCTTGCCTCTTCATAGTATGGTGATTTTATTTCTACTGAGAATAACAATGGCTCTACATAAACTTTTAAAACCCCTAACTCATAAACTAAAGCTGTATTGAGTACAAAATCAGCATCTGGACTGAACGGAAAGATATTCTTTTCCTCACCATCTCGCACCTTTTGCCAATGACTAATTGTTTTTGACACATCATGTCCTCTCGTTCTGTTATCTCTAACTATTCTTCTTATCATTCTAAGATCCATTACTGAAACATGATTATGACGATCAAGACCTAATGGGGTAAGTAGATTCAGATAAATTTTATACTTTGTATCTCTACTTATTTTACTCGTTAACTCTTCATTCATACAATGAAGCCCCTCAATTAAAATTAAAGTTTTATCACTAATTCTAACTGGTTTTTTCTCATATTCTTTTCTTCCTGTTATAAAATTATATTCTGGAATAATTACTTCTTCACCATTTATTAAAGCTGTCAAATGCTGATTGAAAAGTTCAGTATCTAGGGCAGCAAGTGATTCTAAATCTTTTTTACCATGTTCATCTAATGGTCTTTCATCCATTTCTTTATAATAATCATCCACCGATATCGTTAAGGTTTCTATTCCTCTCGAACGAAGTCTGAGTGCCAATTCTTTAGTTGTTGTTGTCTTTCCTGATGATGATGGTCCAGCAATTAAAACCATTCTTAATTTATCAAGTTTCCCTATTATTTCATCACATATAGCCTTTAATTTATCATCAAACCTTATTTCAGTTCTTCTGATATACTCTTCAACATTACCTTCTGATACAACCTTATTAAATCCCCAAACATATTCTAAATTCATCGCTTTGAGCCAGTTTCGATAATCTTCATGAAGCAAAAGAATTTTTTCGTTTATTTTAAATTCTGGTAGTTCCCCATTACTTCTTGGATTAGGAAATAAAAGCAGAAATTCACTATCTGATATTGGTTTTAAATCAAATTTTTTCAATCCTCCAGTACTATAAGGCATATCAACATAAAAATAATTATAATAATCCATTAATTTATACAACCTAAAAATACTATTAGCAGTATTACGAATATTAATTGCTTTTTCTTTTTCATCAACTGTTTCATAATAAGCCGCGACTTCTTTTTTTGTAACATCTATTTTAATAAAAGGAATATTTTTATCCATTATTTCCAACATTTTTGTTTTTATATCTTCCAAACTTACTTCTGAAGTTCCTTGTAGAAATGAAAAACGACTCATTATTCCTTTTTCTAATGAACTATTAAAATCAACTCTAACTCTTCGGCCATAAAGTTCTCCTACTGCGGCCTTTAAAACAAACTTTAGTCCTGCTTGATACATTTTATAACCATTTATATCATTAATATCAAAAAAATGAAGAGTTGCATTTTTATCTAACTTAGTACCCATATCAACCACTTGGTTATCTACTTTAACACCAAGAATTGGATTTGCCATTTTATGTTGATAAACTAGTGCTATTTCAAAAATAGGAGTATTATATTCAAACTCAGCTGTTGATGAATCATTAAAAGTTACAGTTATTTTGTCATACATTTTGATTATCCTCACTTTTTATTCTATACAACCTAAATTCTAACATTTTTTTTACTATTTGTCATTTAATTGTTCGCATAACTTTTAAAATTATTGATACATTATTATTAGGTGATGATATTGAAATTAGTTCCAACAGTAATTGAAAAAACTCATAGCGGAGAGAGGGCTTTTGATTTATATTCAAGATTATTAAAAGATCGCATTGTTTTTTTAACTGGAGAACTAGATGATATGAGCGCAAATATTATTATTAGTGAACTATTATATTTAGACTCTCTAAACAACAATGAAATTAGTCTTTATATTAATTCCCCAGGTGGAAGTATTACTGCAGGAATGGCCATATTTGATACGATGAATTATATTAAAAGTGATGTTAGAACTATCGTTGTTGGCATGGCAGCTAGTATGGGAGCATTTATTCTTGCTTGTGGAACTCCTGGAAAAAGATGCGCTCTTCCTAATGCTGAAGTTATGATTCACCAACCCCTAGGCGGCGCAAGAGGTCAAGCAACAGAAATAAAAATAGCAGCAGAGCGAATCATAAAACTTAAAAAGAAACTTAATGAAATATTAGCTATTAAAACCAAAAAAACAATTAAAAAAATAAACAACGATACCGAAAGAGACTGTTTTATGGATGCAAAAGAAGCTCTAGATTACGGTTTGATTGATGAAATAATTTAAGTTTTAGGTTGGTTTTACCAATGTATTGTGATATGCTAAAGTTCGGAGGATAAAAATGGAAACAGGAGAGATATTAACTAAATATGATGAAGAAATAAGAGAAAATTACTTAGAGGAGTATAAAGAGTATAAATATAAACTTGACGAAGAAGCAAGTAATCTTTATAGAGAACAGTGCGCTGAGGAAATCGAATTTTACACTAATATAAATCCAGTAGGCAAAGAAATTTGGTAAAATCACTTATTTTTCTTTATGTTTTTTAATTAATTCCCGCACCTTTATAAAAGCATGATTAACACCAGACTTACTCATGTTTTTTTCTGTTTCCATGCTTATTATTTCTGCTAGTTCGGCAAAAGAAGTCTCTGGATATTTAATTCGATAATTCACTACTAACCTTACTCTCTCATCAAGTAAGTCTAAAAGATTATTCGCCCTCAAATACTCTATTTCTTCCATTTGTTTTAATCCTGTTTTAATTGTTTTCTCTTGATTTGCAACTTCACAATTATTAAGGCGATTAACCATATTCTTATGATCACGATAAATTCTAATATCTTCAAAATAGAACAAGCTATTTACTGCCCCAAACATTTTAATAAAATCACTTATACATTCTGCACTCTTTGTATAAATCATCTGTCTATTAGCCCTTTTTAATATCTTTGCTTCTATATTAAATTCATTTAATAATTCTTTAATTAGTAATGCTTCTTTTTTAGTTTTAGCAACAAACTCCATATGATAAAATCCCTTTTCTGGGTCACTTATACTTCCACAGGCTAGAAATAATCCCTTGAGAAATGCTTTTTTCTCTTCTTCAGTTTCTAAAAGATAATCATTTGGCAGAATCTTTTTATCCTCTTCTTCAATATTTAATGTCTCTAAAATAAACTTATATTTATCTTTAACTTCTAAAATATATATCCTTGAAAGTTTAAATCTTTTTTGATCTCTAACTGTTATATTTACATTTGCTCCAAAAATACCCTTAATAAATTTATATATTCTTTTTGCTACATTTGCATTTTCAAAAACAAGAGTTATGGTATTATTTTTAAACTTCGCATGAAAACGAATAAAAGCTGCCAACTCGGAGATTGCTTCAATTGGATTTGCATCAATTAGAATCATTTCTTCTTTTATCTTCGTTGTAAAAGTCATTTTATTTCCCATCCATTAAATATGAAAATATTAAATATGCGGTTTTTAAAGAATCGTGACGAATATAATTATTTTCAATTATATAAGTTTTATTGCTTAAAACAGTAATATCCATCTTAGCTAATTCTTTTTTATCGAAATAAACTGGTACCTTTTGTTCTTTTGTTGCATATTTTTTGAGGAGTTCTTTCGATATTTTTATATCATTAACAATAACAGCATCAAGACCTTTTTTCCCTAAATATTTATTTATTACTTTTACGTGATTACTCACACTAAAATCAGTAGTTTCTCCCGGCTGGGTAAATAAATTACATATATAAAGTTTTTTAGCCTTACTTTTTTTAATTGCAAAAGCAACTTCCGGAGCAATTAAATTAGGTAAAACGGAAGTATAAAGACTCCCAGGCGAAAAGATAATAAGATTGGCATTTGCAACCGCTTTATCAATTTTTGGATTGACCGTAAAATCTTTATCATAATATATTTTTTTAATTTTCTTTTTACTTTTAGTTATTGCTTCTTCTCCAATAAGTTCGCATCCATCAGTTGATTTTCCAATTAAGTGAACTGAATCTTCTGTCAAAGGAAGAACTGTCCCTTTTATGTTAAATAACTCATTAAATACTGGTATAGCATGATCAAAATCTTCCTTTATATCCAACAGAGCTGTTAAAACTAAATTCTTTATTGAATGCGAGCCGATACTAGAATCATCTTTAAAACGATAATTCATCAAGTTCTCATAATCTTCATCAATATCTGCCATTGAAAGCAACACTTTAGAAATATCTCCGACTGCTGGAATATCAAAATCTTCACGTAATTGTCCAGTACTTTTACCATTATCAGCAACACTTACCACTGCTGTTATATCCACAGGAAATAATTTCAATCCTTTTAGAATTTGAGATAAACCTGTTCCTCCACCGAAAACAACAATTTTTTTCAACATTAACGCACATCCCTGTAAAGTATATTTTATCACAAAAAAATAAAGTCTGCTCAAACCAAACTTTATTAATTTTTTTAAATATGTCTACTTGTAAAGCTAAAGTTTGCCCCTGGAAATCCTGCTGGTCTTATTCCTCTCGCTGTAAATTCCGACCACGAACTATAATCAATTAAATAATGTCCTGTCGCTTTTCCGTAATGGAGATGATACCCAGTAGTACAACCATCCCAAGGCGTTGATGGACCTCCACCTACTGTACCAACTATTGTATTAACATTTACTATATCCCCAACACTGACTCGATTCTCTAAAAGATGAGCATGCCAAGTAGTAAAAGCTCTTCCTCCGACGATATGATGAATAAATACTTGGTTACCTCCACAAGATGCACGGTGAACCACCGCAGCAACTCTTCCGTTAGCTGGTGAAAAAACATTAGCTCCTCTGATAACTCCACGTCCTCTTGGATCCCAAACATCAACACCATTATGGAAACTTCTACCCCCTCGAATCGGATGATCTCTCCAACCAAAGTCTGATGAAACGGCACCTCTTTCTAAAGGCCTCGTCCACCCTGCCGATTCTAGCATTGGTGCACAATCACGAAATTGTTGATCTTCACGACAAAACCTGCTATACCAAGCGATTAAATTTTGCTGATTTCTAATCTGCGTATTCATATCCATATCAATATCTATGAGTCTACTACGTTCTCTTCCTAATCTATCAAGTTCTACTCTCAACGTATTAATTCTTGATTGCAATTCAATATTTCGCTGACGTAATTCTTCTTGTCTTTGTTTATTTCTCTCAATTAATTCTGTTAAATCATTCATTCTTCGATCATTATGTGATGTTAATCGTTCAACTACAGCAGTCCTTACAATTAAGTCAGTTATTGATGTTGCATCAGCAATATAATCAAGATAAACATTATTGCCATTACTTACTTCAAAGAAACGAATAAGGTCTTCTATTTCTATCCTTAATCTTTCTATTTCTATTCCACTATCTTTAATTTCTTGTTCTAAATCTTCTATTCTTTTTATCGCCGCTTCACGTTCTGAAAAAGCGTTACTAGTTTCTCTTCTTCCAGCATTTATTTCCGATTCGGTTTTATTTCTCGCATTATTTATTCTATCTCTTTCTGCCTGTAGAGCAGCAAGCTCCTGACGCAATCCTCTAACAGTTGTTGCTCTAGATGCTGCCACAACCTCTGCAACAGGTAAAAAATAAGGCATAATAAACAAAGTAATTAAACAAATTTGTAAAATTCCCCAAATATATCTTTTCATTTTTTACCTCCTTTTATATTTTTAAATATTTCCTTACAGCTCTATAACTGCCAAACATTCCCACAATCGCCCCAACTCCTAAAAGAAGTGCACTTAAATAGAATATTGATGGCAATGGTTTAATTAGAATGAAAATGTTAGAAAATAAAGAACCATTAACATAATCATAGAAAATTATATAACCATAAACCGAAGCAATAATTGGTAATATTGACCCCATAATTCCTAGAATAAGTCCTTCAAATAAGAAAGGCATTCTAATTACAAGATTACTTGTTCCTACAAGACGCATTATTTCAATTTCGCTTTTTCTTGCAAAGATAGTTAATTTTATCGTATTACTTATTAAGAATGCTGTAACAAGAATCAACGCTGCAACTACAATAATTGCAACTCGTTCAACTATTCTAAATATTGGAATAATTTGATCAACAACATGTTCACCGTAAGTCACCGAATATATATGTTCTAGTTTCTGAATTTGTTCAGCAGTACTTTTAATATCATCGACTGATTTAACTTTAATTTTAAAACGATTTAAAAGTGGATTTGTCTCTTCTGTCCAATTCTCCATAATCGAAGCAAAGGCTTCATGGTCTCTAATCATTTCTAATCTAACTTCTTCTTTGGTGTTATAAACTATTTCTTCAATAGTAGGCATTGCTCTGAGCTTATCATAGATAATTTTTGCATCTTCATCAGTTGAATCTTCATCAGCATGAACAACAATTGTTAATTCATTTTGTAAATCTTGAATAAAGGAATTAAGATTACTTGATAAAAGAATAGCAATCGAAACCAAAAACAAAGTAATAACAATACAGGTAATACTAGCTATACTTAAACTGAAATTACGAAAAACGCTTTTTATAGCATCACGAATATTCCTGCCCAAAATTCGAAAAGGTTTCATTTATAACTTCCTTTCGCTTTATCACTGGCAACAACACCATCTTCAATTTGAATAACGCGTTTTTTCATTCGGTTAACAATTTCTTTATCATGAGTTGCCATAACAATAGTTGTTTCCAATTCTTTATTTATTGTTTCAATAACAGTCATAATTTCTTTTGAAGTATCTGGATCTAAATTCCCTGTTGGTTCATCACATATTAAAAGCTTTGGATTATTAACAATCGCTCTTGCGATACAAACTCTTTGTTGTTCTCCTCCTGATAATTGATTTGGAAAAGATTTAGTCTTTTGTTTTAAACCAACCATCTCAATAGCGGCAAGAACTTTAGGACGAACTTCAGTTGATTTCATACCCATACTTTCCAAAGGAAAGGCAATATTTTCAAAAACAGTCAATTTTGGCAACAATTTAAAATCTTGAAAAACAATTCCAATTTTTCTTCTTAATTTATATACCTTACGGTTCCTTAGCTTTGATATTCTAATTCCACCAACATTAACTTCTCCTCTTGTTGGCTTTTCTTCCCTATACAGCATTTTAACTAAAGATGACTTTCCGCTACCACTTGCTCCAATAACAAAAACAAACTCCCCTTTATCAATGTTTAAATTAACATCAGCTAAAGCTGTAACGCCATTACTATATACTTTAAAACAATTAATAAACTCTATAAACTTCATAACAAAAACTCCTGCACTATAAATTATATCAAAATATCATCTTTTATTAAATGGTAATAATCCCCTTTTACCAATAAAGTGTAAAGTTATTTTTCTAATTTTAACTTTTCCGTTTTTAACAGAATGATTTTATTTTGATTGATTATTTTTAATAATTCTTTATCTTTAGGAATTTCATTTAAATACTTAATCTGATAAATGTCTTTGTTAGTTTCTACTCTTTCGTCCTTTGTTTCAACTAATATTAAGCCGACAGTGTTTTTATCTGATTCTTCTTTAATATGCTTATTAAAGTAATCGGTATAGAATTTCATTTGTGATATATCTTTCTGAGTAGTCTTATTTATTTTTAAATCAATTAGAATAAAATGTTTATTCTCTTTATCATATAAAACTATATCCACTTTATATATTAATCCTTTATTATTTAGTTTAAATTGTCTGCCATAAAGCATTATAGAATTTCCGATTTCATTCATAAAATTAAAGATATTTTTAATTATTTCATCTTCTAGTTCTTTTTCGCTCCTCTTTTTATTTTCAATTTTCAAATTGATAGGGTCTTTTAAACTCTTTTCAATCGAATGCTTAATCTTACCTTCTCTTTGGTTTGAAATAGTTCTTTCAAAGGCTTTCGATTTAATAATATATATCAATTCATCTTTAGTTAGATTTTTCATTTCTACTTCATTTAAATAGTAACTAATAATTTTAATATCTTTAAATACTAATAGTGATTTTATATGACTCCAATTAATATTTTTAAATTGTGTCTCTGAAAACACTTTTTGTTCATTTAATATTAAATTTGAATTCCAATTTTGCAATTGTCGCCCTAGGGCGACTTTTCGTTCGTTTACATGTTCATTCAAATTTCCACGCACGTGGAAATTTGAAAATAATTTATAAAATTGAATTGCTCTATAAAGATTTGAACGATTAAATTTTGCTCCATGTATAACATATATTTCTTTTTTGAATTTTTCAACGGTAGAATCTCCATATTTAGAATTAACTTCTTTCTTATATTGAACTATCATTTTCCCTAATTTCCAATACATATTTATCAATTCATAATTTACTTTGGCAACGGTATTAGTGATTATCGTATTTGCTTCATCTAATAATATTTTTACATCTTTTTTAATTAAATCATTATCTGATATGACTTTTGATTTCATGTTTTCCTCCTTGTGAAAGAAGCATAATATATGCTTAAATAGATGTCAAATTTCTAAAAACTATTTTTAGCATTTCAAATTATACAAAAAATAAAGTTCGCTTAAAGAAAGCGTTTAATAATTTAACATTTAATAAAAATTTAGTATTTAACTGTATTTATCTTTAAAAATCTTATCCTAAAAAATATGGTTTCATGAATTTTATATTTTTCTAATTAAATATAATTTTTTTCTTAATAATTTTTAACAACCTAACAGTTATGTATTTTTTCATCATATCAGAAATACAATTTAACAGGTGATTTATATATGAATGGTAGTTTCTATCAAAATCCAACTTTTCAAAGTGATACTATGAATACCAGATTGGAAGAAAGCTCAAACAATATCCTTGACTTAAATAAAGGTAAAAAAATTAAAGTTTATACTTCCTTTCCTTTTTCAAACGATTACAAAGATAAGCTGTTCGAAGGAATGTTAGAAGGAATAAAAGAAGACTCACTTATTTTAAGTGAATCTAATGATACTTGGTATATTATTCCCCTTCAATTTATTAATTATATAACTTTTAATGAAAAGATTAGCATTTAATTAATTTCTATTTATAGTTTTTATCTCCATCTAACCGGCACACCATTATTAGTATTAGAAGTACCATCAAACCAATCAACTAACCATCTATCGCCCCAAGCTTGAGGTGGTTCGTTTCCTGCTCCAAAAGCTGCGGTTAAATTAACAATGGTTACTCCATCAACGAAAATTGGGCCAGCAACATTAACATTAAAGGCTAGATTAATTCGTCCTGGTCCGCTAGCTGGCGAAGTATATATACTGCTGCCTCTAGTCCATACATTAGGACCAACAAGGGGGATGTGGGGGTAGATTACGGTATCGACACGACTCTGAAGAAGAACGGAAACCGCAACCGCATTCGGAACATGAGTAGAAGCACCATACAAGTAAGAATAATACTGATTATTAGCTATCATATTAAAGTTTTGCAAAATATTAGCCCACGGATCCGAAGGTTGTCTAATTTCTTTTCTAAGTGCTCTTGAACCAAACCTAACAGGAGAAGGAACAGTAGAGAAAGGGCCAACAAAGTCCCAACCAGTTAAACCATTCTCAAAAGAACCATTTTGTACTAAGTTGGTAATCGAATACGCTGTTGGTCTTAAGTGAATAGCATGATATGTAGCATTTGCACTAACTGTATTCAAAGCATTAGAATTCCATTGACTAGTTTGTTCTATCTCTGATGTATGAAATCCTATTACATTGTTAGGAGCATGACCTGCATGTTGTCGACCAGTAATAGTAGGACTTGTTATTTCACAAGGATTGTTTCCTCTCATTGTACATCTACATATTCTATTATTTCCAGAGTTAGTACATCCTGTCGGAGTGCTTAAAGTAGCTGTATTAGCTATAAAGGTTACTGTTATTTCCTCTGTACTTACAAAATAAACATTACAATCTGTCTTATGAGTAAACCCACTTATGGAAAGCGAATTATCTACATTATTCCATTCTCCTTTTATGCTTTCATCATCAACTAATTTCCCATCAACAAAACACTCTACTTTATCAAACTCTTTATCTGTAGGGAAATCAATCATTCCTGGTTGAGGTTCTCCATCAATAAAAATAGCTAATGCTCTAATATCATACATAGAACCTACTTTAGCATCTACTATTCTTTCTGAATGTTTAATATTATACGCTGCAAATGATTGATATATTGCTATAAGAAGGAATATTATAGTTAAACTACCTACTATAATTATTGGTAATCTTTGTTTATTTGTTAATTTTTCTTTTTTAAATGGTTTTATTTTCATAGAAATACTCTTTTCTATGAAAATTATACCTTGAGAGTCCCCCCCCGCAAGTGGCATTCGTTTTACGCTCGGATTTGTTAAGTTAATGTAAATTTAAAATGTTATTCTCTAGGCCTACTAAACAGTGCTAAAACAAAGGAGAAAACAATAGTCGCAGTAATCCCAGCACTAGTTGTTTTTAATAGATTAGCAAAAAGTCCTAGAACTCCCATCTTGGCATAACCCTCATAAGAAGCTTTGAAAAGAAGGTCTCCAAATGATGTAATCGGCAGACTTGCTCCTGCTCCAGCCCACTCTCTTATTGGTTCATAAAGACCAAAGAAAGCCATAATAACACCTGCAACTACAAATATACTTGTAACATGACCAGGCGTTAACTTCGTATTATCAAGAATTAATTGACCAATAAGACAAACAAATCCACAAAACAAAAATGCATTAAGATAAATCATTATTTAACCTCCAAACTTATAGCATGTGAAATACTAGGAATACTATTTTTTTGATTAACCATAACTTGAGACATTAAAGCTCCAGTACCAATTACTAAAATCTTTTTATATGCGGAATTTCTCAGAATTTTTGTATTTAAAACTAAAGGTAGCACCGCAGGACCACTCCCTCCAGAATTAATATTCTTTTGATTTTCATAATAAAGTTCACAACCACTATCCATATGATTTTTAAGGACTATTTTATATTCTTTCTCCAAAAATTCTAAGAAGAGTTTACTCCCAACTCTACCTAAATCTCCTGTTAAAATTAAATCATAATAATTAGGTTTACGTTTTAATTCCGTCATATGTTTATTTAAAGTATGAGCTGCTGATGGTGCCATCGCCGCTCCCATATTATTAGCATCTTTGACTCCTAAATCGTATACTTTTCCAATCGTTGCACTTTCTAATTTAATATTACTATTATCACTTGAAATAATGCTTGCTACTGCTCCAGTAGCTGTAAATGTAGCACATTTAGGTCTTAAACTACCATATTCAACTGGATAACGAAATTGTTTTTCACTCACCAAGTTATGAGCACTAGTTAGAGCAATCCCTTTTTTAATCATGCTACCTTCAATCATATTTCCCAAAATAATAATACTTTGTACATATGAAGCACAAGCACTATAAATACCCAAAAAAGGCATATTAAATTTAGCCATATTATAATTAGTCACCGCTATTTGATTAGATAATTCTCCCCCAACAAGCAGGTCAATATCATTCATTTTTAATTTACTTTTTTTAAGTAACGAATTAAGTGCTGTATATTGCATTTTAACTTCACAACTCTCATGTGTTTTCTCCCCAAAATAATAATCATCTAGGGCATAATCAAAGCCTTTTCCTAAAGGACCTTTTTTCTCTACTGGACCAATTAAAGTAAAAGAATTATTTAAATACACATTATTAAATTTCATACTAGCCATAAATAATCACCTTTAAAAGCGCCAGGAGAAAGGCAGAAGAAATTCCATAAAGTAAAACACAACCAGCTATTTTAAAAAAATTAGCTCCTAGTCCTGTAATCATTCCATCTGTTTTATAATCCATTGCTGCACTAGTTATTCCATGGGCAAAACCAGTAATGGGAATTATAACTCCTGCCCTAGCCCACGATGCTATATCATCAAACAAATGCGTAACTGTTAAAACAACTGCTACCAAAATGAAAAATATAATAACCCAAGACATTGATTCATTCATAGGTAAATTAAAAGTACTTTGGATAAATTTATTTAAAATTTCCGCTGTTAAACCGATAAAACCACCTACTAAAAAAGCGATAAAACTATTTTTAAGTCTTTTCGGTTTCGGCTCATGTTTCTTTACTAATTTCTTATAAGCTTCTTTGTTCATCAAAAAACCTCCATTTTTATTATGAAGGTTTTAATTCTTTTTATACTTTTGCCTAATTCGAATAATATTTTTGACATATTTTAAATAATGTTATATATTATATACATAAGAGCGCTAACCCACTGCATCTAGCGGAGGGTTGGTGCTTTTATTTTCTTTTTAAAACATTGAATTTACTATCTCTTTTTATTATTAGTATATCTATCCATGGTCGATAAGGATTGTTATATATTTTTTTCACTTGTTTTATAATGTCAGAAAAATCTAATTTAGAATTTGATAAATCTAATATGAAATTATTTGATTGACCCTTTGTTGTTTTAAGAGCATTGTCTATAGAATAAACTCCATCAGTGTTTATTGTTTTTAAATCCCATGATTTATTTTTATATGTAAAATCAGGAGTTCTGATTCCTTGAGGATATTTAACTGTTGGATTTATATAAATTTTACCACCAAAAGTTTTACTCATCCATTTGGCAATAGGTCTTAATGCTTCTATATCTTCTTCAAACACAACATTTTTATTATTCTTATTAATTTTATAATTTTTGCCATTTATTCTAACAAAAGTTCTTTCTTCAATTTGAAGAATGTTCATCGAGCTATTCTTTTTCCATTTGCTTGTAATATCAATATATGGTTTTTTTATAGTTTTATAAACTTTTGGCACCTGTTTTTCTCCTTCTTTGGGCATTAAATCAGAAGGTAAATAGAAAGTCAAATGACAAAAAAGGAAATATTGTAAAAATATTCCCACTAAATATCTAATTATCGCTTAAGCAAAAATGCTTTTATTGTAATTTTTTTCATTCTAAACATATAATTTTTGTATATTTTCAATTTTTTTAATATTTTAATTCAAAATCCTATATACTGCCCCATCTTTTCTAACCCCACCTTTTCATAACGAGAAATCATTGCTTGCGTCATTCCTAATGTTTTAGCAGTTTCACTTTGGGTTAAATCTTTAAAATAACGGTGATAGATTATGTCTTTCTCACAAGGCTTTAAAGATTGCATTGAATCTTTAATCATAATTCGTTCATCAACATTAACTACTTTTTCATCTGTAATAGTTTCATAAATACTTCCCTCTTCTGCTTTAGCATCAAGACTTAAAATACTCAAAGTAGCATTTAGTGTATTAGTAAGTAGCACTTCATCAATTTCTAAAAAGTGCGCCAATTCATAATTAGATGGTACTCTATTTATAATTTGGGTCAAACTAACTCTTGCTTCTTCAATCTTTCGATATAAAGCTAGCGTTTCCTTATTTATTTTAATGTTTTTAGAAGTCATCGAAAGAGCATACATCTCACCAAAGATATAATCATAAGCATAAGTAGAAAATTTAGCATTGTGGCTCTCTTTAAAATTACGAGATGCCTTAATAAGACCAATAACACCTGCTTGGAAAAGATCTTCAAATTCCAAACCATAAAATTTAGAAGCAATCTTTTTAATTAATTTTTCATTCTCTTTTAAAAGCTGTAATGTTTTCTTATTCATTTTAATCTCCTGCTATCCTAATATAGAGGAAATTCTTTAATTTTTAAACACTTTCGACAAAAAAAGAAGAATTTTTTTCTTCCTTATTTATTCTAACTTACTTTTGTTATTCGAGCAAATCCGTTACCGTTATGACCTTGACCTAATGCGTAATTTCCGCCGTTAGGATTTGGCATTTGAACTTGACTTCCTGAAACGTGTGTCCAACTTCTACCCATACCATCTATCATAACAGTATTAGTAAATACTCTTCCTGAATAATGTCTTGAACATACATTATCTGTTGTTCCTGTTGCGCATGCTCCGCCAGTACTATTTGTTCTTGGATTTTGATTTGTTGCTGATATTATTGCTACTGCTCCAGTATGTCCTGATATAAATGATGAGCCTCCAGCACCATCGCCACCATGACCATTTAACCCTGCTCCACCACTGCCACCGCCCCAATAACCGCCGCCACCTCCGGCACCGGCATCGCTGGCAGGATGATTAACAGAAGGTCCGGGACCACCGATACCAAAAGTTCCAACAGCACCATTTACTGCTAGAGAAGGCCATCCAAGAGAGCTACCTATTCCAATTGCACCACCACTCGTTTGATTAGCACCACCACCACCTTGTGCCGCATAATCATTAATTGTAGGAACTGTTATACTATGGGCTCGAGGAGATGCTAAACCACCAGATGGTGAATAAGAGTGCGCAACTCCAGCACTACTTCCGCCACCTCCGGCAGCAACCATAATACGATTTCTTAATCCTGTTACATCATTCCAATTTCCACCACTTAATCTAACGTCCGTAGCACCACCCCCACTGCCGCCACTACCACGAATGGAGAAAACTTGAGCGGAATTGCCACCTGAACCACCACCATTATAACCGCCAGGCACAACTCCCTGATTTGCACCTGATCTAGCATTACCGCCTAATTCGCCAACATAAATATGTAAGGTTGTTCCAATTTCAAGATGAATTATTCCGCTAGTATATCCACCAAATGACCTGTTCAGACCAGCAGCGGGAGCACCACCTACAGCACCCCACAATTCAATTTGATATGTTCCAGTCATTGATACTGTAAAAGTCTGAACAGTTCCAGTAAATGCAAAATTTCTGACAAATGTTATAAAATAAACATTACAATCAGTTTTACTTGTGAAGAGTTTTATTGTAAGAGAATCATTTTCCCATGTTCCAGTTATATTTTCTCTATATTCTCCATCGACATAACATCTTACATGAGAGAATTCTTTATCTTTAGGAAATTCTGTCATTTCTGGTTGAGGTTCTCCATCTATATAAATAGCTAATAGTCTTATGTCATATAAAGAACCTACTTTAGCATCTACTATTGTTTCAGAATGTTTAATGTTATATGCTGCAAATGATTGATATATTGCTATAAATAGGAATATAAAAGCTAGACTACTTAATATAATCATTGTTAGCTTATATCTATTACTTCTTTTTTCTTTTTTAAATGGTTTTAATCTCATAGAAACACTCTTTTCTATGAAAATTATACCTTGAGAGTCCCCCCCCGCAAGTGGCATTTGATTTACACTAAATTCTGTTAAGCTTTTGTAAAAGAAAAAGCCTCAAATTTAGAGACTTAAAATATATTCTTACCACTTACTATTACTTTTAGATTACGAGCTATTAAATTAAATAGATTAGCTTTTGCGACCTCTTCTTTAACTGTCAAGGGAACTCTCCTGATAACTGTTTCATTATGAATAAGTTCTAATGTAGCTACCCTCTGCCCTACTTTAATTGGAGCTTTTACTTTATTTTTTCTAATATTAAATGTATATTCTTTTAAATCATCAGTTACTTTTTGTAGTTCTGTAAGCGCTTCCATTAAAGCTAACTCAGCATATTCTTTTTTACCATTTTCTATTCTTATTTTGCCTAACTCCGCATTTCTTTCTAAAATAAGATTTATTTTATAACCATTAAATCCAGCATTAAGTAATTTAACTGTGTCAGCACTTCTTTTATCGCCAGTTTCTACTTGCATGACTACACTTATAAGACGTAAATTATTTCTTTTTGCTGTTGATGCCAAACAGTATCCTGCAGTTGAAGTAAATCCTGTTTTTAAACCATCCATTCCTTCATAGAAACGAACTAAACGATTAGTATTAACTAACCAAACCGAAGTCCCATCTGGTTTATTTAAATATTCTTCATAAATACCAGTGAATTCCAATATTTTTTCATGTTTTAGAAGTTCCCTAGAAATAAGAGCCATATCATGAGCAGTTGAATAATGATCGGCATCATCAAGTCCGTGTGAATTTTTAAAGTTAGTGTTTCTACAACCAAGCTCTTTTGCTCTCTTATTCATTAACTCCACAAATTTGCTTTCCGTCCCTGCAATTTTCTCTGCCATAGCAACAGATGCATCATTAGCAGAAGAGATAGCTATCCCTTTTAAGAGTTCAAAAACCCTCATTTTTGTCCCAATTTGTAAAAATATTTGCGAACCACCCATACCTGCAGCATTATCACTTATAACCACCGAATCATCAAGACTTATCTTTTCCGTATCAATAGCTTCCATAATAAGTAACATCGTCATTAACTTCGTCATCGATGCTGGAGATAACTTTTCATGAACATTTTTCTGATATAAAATTTCTCCTGTTGATGCTTCCATTAAAATAGCACTTTTTGAATTTGGAGCTAAATCTTCTTCACTAGGTTTTATTTCCTCAGCATATACAATTGGAACTAACATAAACAAAGTTAAAAGAATAATTAATATTTTTTTCAATCTACTTCACCTAATAAAAACTTATGATTATTTATCATAAGTTATGTGAGTTATTATTTAATCTTTCATCAATCAATTTTTTTGTTAAGTTCCTATTAGCATCACTTTTCCAATGTTCCCCAACATTTTCCTGGTTATTGGAAATAATTCTTATAATATCATCATTTTTTAAAATATAGTTAAACCCTTCTCGTCTTCCATTAACAATCACATCAACCATATTAAACGCTTCATTAATTTTAAATGCATAATCCATAACTGTTGAATTTTCTGCAATTTCAATCATTTCTCCTGCTGCTGAATAAACTCTCACTGTAATACAAAACAACTCATCTTTAACTATATCAATATAATATTTATTATCTAAACCCATCTTACTTATCATATTTAATTCTTTAATAAAAGGAAAACTTGCTATCGTTTCCTGCATTTTAGATTTGGCTTGTTCTCTTAAAGAATAAAATGAGAAAACTCCATAATCATTCATTTTTTGCATTTGGGCAGTAAAAATTTGAGCTTGGACCGAGCGTTGATAATTTTGTTCAAAAAGAGTCGTATGGTATGCTTGATATAAATTTTCTTTTCGTTTGGGTCCCATATAATTTTTATCTCTTGTACTTCGATAAAGTTCTCGAATAATACCCAAAACAATATTACATTCCTCCATGCTGTCAGCTATTATTTTTAACTTAATTAAATCATGTATATCAGCAATCTCATATCCGTGCCATTTTTTCATATATATTTCATAATCATTTTTATAATCAGTTTCTATATCACAATAAATTTGTTTTTTCCATAAATTTTCTATTATGTTTAAAGACATAGTTTCTAAACAAGCCGCTGCTTCTTCTTTTATTGAATTAAATAATTTAGGAAATTCTTCCTTTTCTTCAGGGTATAGATAATAGAAAGCACAATCTTGTAATTCACGCATTATCTTATATGCTCCAAGACGATAAGCTATTGGAACGTAAATATCCATTGTTTCCTTGGCTATTCCTATTTGTTTTTCAGGTGGCATATACATTAGGGTTCGCATATTGTGAAGACGATCAGCAAGTTTTATCAAAATTATTCTTATATCTTTATTCATACTAAGAATAAGTCGTCTTGTATTAGCACAGAATTTTTCTTGTGTTTCGGTGAAATCCAATCCTGTAAGTTTAGATACTCCTGATACTAAATGAGCTATATCTTCATTAAATTCACGGTGAATCATTCCGATAGTTATTTTGTTGTTATCTTCAACTGTATCATGAAGCAACGCCGCCGCTAAAGAAGCACCATCAACTTCAATTTCATCAGCTAAAAATGTTGCTGCAGCAACAGGATGAACTATAAATGGATCTCCATTTCTTCTTTCCTGCCCTTCATGAGCATTCATAGCAAAATTAAAAGCTTTCTTAACTAATTCAATTTCACTAGGATTATACCTTCTAACTATTCTCATCAGCTCATCAAAAGCATACATGATATCACTCACTTCCACGAAAAAAGATAACTAAAAAGGTTATCTTTTTAGAACATAAGCTAGATTACTAATAAGGCTAGATTGTTTAATTTTCATCATAACTCATCCCCTGGTTCTTAAGTCATTAATATATCTATATTACTTAGAAAAGTCAAATAATATTATTGATTGAAAAGTTTCCTTTTTATTTGCCAAGTACCAAGGATACCAATAATTATCGGTATAATAGAAAAATATCTATTAAAGGAAATTGTTTCTCTTTCTTTCTCTTTATCATCTAAACTAGATTTATTTCCACTTATTATAGGAACTCTATTTGATTTAGTTATATTTTCTTCTTGATTTAACATTGCGATATCACCAAAGTTGTTTACTCTCGGAACAATAATTGGTTTAATAATATCACTTTTACTAAAGTTATCAAGAATAATTTCTTCTTCAATTAAATTATCTTCGACCTTAACTCCTTGATTATTATTTGGTTGTTTAACTTCTTCTTCTAAATTATCTTCAACCTTAACTCCTTGATTATTATCTAGTTGTTTATCTTCTTCATCTTCAGTTTTATAATCCCCTGGTTGATATATTTCAGGTAATATTTCTAATACCATATCAAAGTTATTTGGATGATATCCATTACTTGCTAAAAATCTTCTTTGACTAATCCATACTCCAACATAAAACTCATCTCTAATATTGGATTTATTATCTTTATGAATAAATTCTAATTCAATCATTCCATCTTTTAAAGCTTTAATCTTTAATGTATCGCCCTGGATTTCAACATCAATTATTTCTTCATTATATTTAATCGTATAATCTCCTAAAACATTATTATCATCAATAATAACTAGTTCTTCTTTAGCATTTAAACTAAAGTGGTTATTCTTAAAACTAGGTCTAGCTATATTGCTTTCGACAACAGCTTCTAACTCTTCCATCATATCTCTGAAATCATACGTTCCTCGTGAAAACATCGCATTTGTCATAAATCTTTCTTGCATATTTGTAATAACCATATTACTTATCAAAAACTGAGTAACACAAAACCATCTTTCTGAATCACGATGTGCATGTTGATAACCATAAAAAGCTAAAAGTCTTACTCTATGCAACTCATCATCCCTAAGATTTAAGTAATTTAAAATATTTTCCCTTCTTTCATGGACTCCATTTACTGAACTACCAGTATCTAGAGTATAAACCAATTTATTATCACTACTACGATAAGTTTTTATAAATTGGCCATAAGATGTCTGACCACTAAGATTTACCTGCCCCCAAAAAGCACTAGTAATTGATTCACTATTACGATGAAACTCTTCTGTTTGATTTACTGCCCTAATATTTGCTAAAGGCATGCTAAAAATACCTAAAATTACCAGTGAAATTAGTATAAATTTAACTACTTTCATTAAAATCCTCCTTTCTATAGCCTCTAACCTATATATTATAGATTGACCTCTTATTTCCTTTTTTTTTCGAAAAATTTTTTATTTTTTAAAAAAAGGACATACTAAAAAGGGTGATTATTATGCAAAAAATTATCGTATTATTCCTACTATTTACTGGCTTTTTCACATATAATGAAAATAATGATATAATTTTATCTAGTGAGTTGACCATGAAAGAAATTAAAAACCATAAAATGTCAAATTATGTAAACAACCAAACATCAAGTAAAACATTAGATGTTGCTCTAGCAAGTAATGAATATAAAGAAGAATTTTTAGAAGCTTATAAAAAAATCGCATATGTTGAAACAGAAAACTTTATTAAAGAAATAAATGCCTTTCTAAAGAAAAAATATCTTCCTGATGAGATAAATAATATTTATAAAAATTTAAGATTAGATAATATTCCCAAACTACTTAATAAAGATTATTTAAACTTAAGTGACTTCTTTGCCATCAAGAATTTTGATGTTGATAATTATGCAAGATATATTACTTGGTCTGGAGATAAAGATTTTGATTTAGCTACTATTGTTACCTATGTTAATATTGGTTTAGATAAAGAATTCTACAGTTTTTATGAAGAGATTAAAAATCCAGAAGATTATACTGTCTTAGTAAATAAATTTCATAAACTATCCAGTGAATACGTACCAAATGATCTAGTTTCTCTAAAGTTTGAAGAAAGATTTAAATTAAGGAGTTCTGCTGCTATTGCTTTTGAACAAATGATTGAAGTAGCTTTAAAAGATGGTTCTCATATTGTTCCTTTTAGTGCTTACAGAAGTTATGAATATCAACAGGGTTTATACGAAGCATACGCCCTTGTTGATGGTTATGTTGCAGCAGATACCTACTCTGCTAGACCTGGGCATTCAGAACATCAAACTGGATTAGCAGTTGATGCTAAGAGTATTACTGAAGAGAAAGCTCTCAACGAAAAGGATTATGAGTGGGTTGAAAATAATGCTCATAAATTTGGTTTTATTTTAAGATATCCTAAAGATGGAATAGATATAACTGGTTACAAACATGAACCCTGGCATCTAAGATATGTCGGTATAGAGATTGCTACTAATATGAAAGAATTAAACATTACTTATGATGAATATTATGATTTATATTTAAAGTAGACACTTAATATACAACTATTAGACATCACGAAAAAATCAGTCTTTTTTAGACTGATTCTTTTATTATTCTACTTCTTCAACACGATAAACTTGCTCGACATCAGGGTACTTTTCTTTATCAACTTTCGATAAAAACTCATCAAGAGCGCGGACCCAAACTTCATCGGTATCAGTATTTTGGTATACAACTAGTTCATTTAATGTTTCAGAGTCTTTTGCTAAAGTAATTACCTGGTATGTATTTCCTTTAAAATGACGATAAATAGAATTAACGTTTATCTTTCTTGTCATACTTTTTATCCTTTTTATCGTATTTTTTATCTTTTTCTTCTAATCTTTCTGGTCGCTCTGATTTAGGTAGTGCATCTCTTCTTGAAAGATTTAGACGCCCTCTTTGGTCATAACCTAAACATTTAACCATAATAGTATCTCCGACTTTAACAATATCACTTGGTTTATCAACACGCTCAAATGCTAGTTTCGAAACATGGACCATTCCTTCAGTACCTGGCCATAGTTCTACAAAGCAACCAAAGTCTTCAACTTTAACAACCTTTACTTCATAAACCTGTCCTTCTTCAGGCTCACGAACACAATCTTCAATTTTAGCACGTGCTTGGTTAATAATTTCTCTATCCATATGATAAATAATTACTTTTCCATCATCTTCAATATCAATTTTAACAGCCATTTTATCATTAACACTCTCAACATTAGAAGTTTCGAGAATTATTTTGGTAATAGTTTCTCCACCTTTACCAACAACATCTTTAATACGATCGGGATTAATCATAAATGTATCCATCTTTGGTGCATACTTACCTACTTCAAGTCTTGGTTCTGCAATAACACTATTCATAACTTTTAAAATTTCTAAACGACCATCTCTAGCTTGTTCTAAAGACTCTTTTAGAATTTTTTTCGTAATCCCTTGAATCTTAATATCCATTTGCAATGCTGTTATTCCATCCTTAGTCCCTGCAACTTTAAAGTCCATATCCCCTAAATGGTCTTCTAAACCTTGAATATCAGTTAGAATAGTATGTTTTTTCCCATTTGCACTTGTAACAAGACCCATTGCAATACCTGCAACTGGAGCTTTAATTGGTACCCCTGCCGCCATTAAGCTTAAACATCCAGCACAAATTGTTGCTTGCGAAGACGAACCATTACTTTCTAATACTTCTGATACAACACGGATTGTATATGGAAATTCTTCTTCAGATGGAATCACCTTAAGTAAGGCTCTCTCTCCTAGGGCTCCATGTCCTATTTCTCTTCTTCCTGGTGCACCATAACGACCAGTTTCTCCAACAGAAAATTGTGGGAAATTATAATGTAATAAAAATCTCTTCTCATCTTCGAAACCTATTCCATCTAAAATTTGATACTCAGCAATTGACCCTAGAGTTGTTGTCGCTAAAGCTTGGGTTTGTCCTCTTGTAAACACAGCTGACCCGTGAGGTCTTGGTAACAAATCAATCTCCGCACTCATATCTCTGATTTCATTCATTTTTCTACCATCAGGACGAATTTTCTTATCTGTAATTAAATTTCTAACTTCATCTGCTTCAATCTGTTCAACAATATTTTTAACTTGTTTAATTAAACCCGCTGAACCTTCCACCCCAAGGTACTCTTCAGTAAAATGTTCAATAGTTTCCTTCTTGACTTCATCTATACGCTCATATTTTTCTAGCTTGTCCTTAATTTGAATCGCTTTAAACATATCTTTCGTTGCAAACTTACGAACCGCTTTGTCAACATCTTTATCAACTGAAGCTATTTCAATTTCAAGTTTTTCTTCCCCTATTTCACCAATTATCTCTTCTTGGAATTCACAAAGCATCTTTATATGCTCATGACCAAACATAATTGCTTCGAGCATCTCTTTCTC